>Ga0222715_10000009_pt1 | contig 278038 bp, 264 predicted proteins | sample C33_9DmetaG_FD_165056 | JGI IMG/M metagenome (GOLD analysis project Ga0222715, IMG submission 165056) | Estuarine water microbial communities from San Francisco Bay, California, United States - C33_9D | ecosystem: Environmental > Aquatic > Marine > Unclassified | place: USA: California...
TGATACCAACTCCCAAGTAAACGTGTCTGATGTAACACCTCCTCCTAAAGTGAAGGTTACTAAATCATTCTCACAAAATGCAAAACTACCCGTACTTGATGTGATCGATGGGGTACGTGAATCATCCACTTCTATTTGAACTACTGGATAAGCTAAAGTGTTATTTGTACAACTTACTTCTCCAGCATCTAAGGCGCCATTGCCATTAGAATCTACATAAGCATATGCTAGACGTCTAAAATAAGTGGTTTCGGTTAAATTAGATAAAGTGGATAGATCAAGATTTTCTGCCGTTTGATTATTGACATTAAAATAAGTAGCCCCATCTGTACTCGTTTGCCATTGATAGGATACAGAATTACTGGAAGTTGCAGCAGCTGTGCTGGAGAGTGTAGCAGTAAGTGGAGCCCCATAACAAATTTCTAATTCGGAAACATTTGTGATTGTAACTGTACCCGCGGTAACTAGGGATACCACCTCGAAAGTCATCGAGGTTGTGGCTGTACACCCTTCAGCATTTGAGACCGTTACTCCCACGACATCACCATCAATCAAACTATCTATGGTATATATGTTTCCAGATACTTTACTGGCCTGGGCAGGCAGACTGTTCAATTCAAAAGCGTAGGTTAACCCACCACTTGCTGTAATAACAACCGTATCTCCTGAGCAAAGGATATTCCCTGAAATGCTGGTGCTTAAACTAGGATTTAGTGGGGTATCACTCGATACAACAGTAATAGTCTCAGATACGGTACACCCGTTTAAATCTTCAGCAATAACCGTAATGATATCATTGTTTTTAACGGTTTTATTTGCAATGGAAGTAGTAGTAGAAACAGTAGTGTAAAGACTTGCACTCGAAGATACTTGAGCTGAAACTCCATTAATATAAAAAGTATAAGAGACGGCTCCAACGGTGGCGTCAAAACTGAGGGCATCACCAATACAGCTGACTGCATCAGAAGAAGTTAGCGTTAAGTTGAAAGCAGCATTAACAGAAATTGTCAATACGTTGGAATCCCCATCAGTAGAACAATAAATAGTGTTTGTTGAAACCGAGGCAACTCGTTTAAAATAGGTTGTTTGAAATAATTGAGGTGGGGAGTAATTCAAGCCAGTTTGTCCTACGATATTTTCCCAATCCGTTCCATTGGTTGAACTTTTCCACTGATAGCTGATATCATGAGAACCTGAGGCAGCTAAAGTCGAGGAAAGATTTCCTGCGGGTGAATTCCCATAACATATGCTTGCATCCGAAGTATCCGAAAAGGTAATAGACCCAGCACTTGATATCGACATCACATTCATGACTAGTGTTGCTTGATCTTCACAACCCTCTGAATTATAAACAAGGACCGTTAAACTTTCCGTATTGCTCAAACCACTGGTAGTATAGGTACTTACAGAACTTCTAGATTGAACTGCAACTCCCCCTTTATAAAATGCATATTCTGTTCCTCCAGTGGCAGTAAAAACTACCGTATCATCTTTACAAACTACAGTCGTTTTATCTGAGGATATGCCTGCTGAGGGTAAAGGATTGATATCTACCGTATAACTTATCGTACTTGTGTCTACTTCACATCCGTTGGAATCAGTAAAACCAATCGTAATCCTATCCCCATCTGATAAAGCATCTAAATCTGCAGGGTTTGTAGAAAAAGTAACGGTAGTGTTTGAACCTTGGTATGCTAGTGCATTACCAACATAAAATTTATATGCCGTTCCTACTGCTGTAGAAGCTATTTCAAATGTAATAGCCTCTCCTTGACATGCTGTTCCATTGATTACATTTAAGGTAGGTGTATCAGGCACGTAAACATTCCCAACAATATAAAAGGCATCGTTATCCGTATCCAGATCTCCTGTAGCTGAAACTGAAGTGGACGAGACAGTAATGGTAGATCTCCCGTAGTTTGAAAAATTAATAGCTGTTCCATCTGAAAAGTCATCAGGATAGGTAACAGTAGTTGAGCTATTGCCCGATAAGGTTATAGTTGATGAAATAGTAAATTCAGTTCGGACAGTTGAATTTACTCCTGTAATTCCTAGGGTTACTTTTGAAACTGTATCGGAGGTGGAAGAAAAATTCTCTAAAACAATGTTTAAGGTAATGGGATTGGTAGCGCAGAGGTCATACGTTACAGATGAAACTGAAGTATCTAATGTGCCCTCTACTAAGATCACATTAGAAACACCAATATCTTGTGCATTGGAAAAAAATCCAAACAACAACATAAAAAACAGAATCCCTTTGGAGATTCTCTTAATAACCTGGTAGCTCAATTAAATAAGTATAGTATATATAAAACGAATTTAACCATTAATTATTGTTCCGAAAAGGGTTTGTATAGATTTTAAAAATTTAAAAACAATTCTAAGAAATAAATTGTTTTTCCCTCATCCAATCGTCATTGTAAATTTTTCCAATATACCGACTTCCAGAATCGTGTAAAAGCACTACAACCACATCTGTTTTTTGAAGTTTATTTTTTAATTGAAGGAGGCCTTTTACAGCCGAGCCGGCAGAATTTCCAGCAAAGATTCCCTCAGTAATAGCAAGGGTTCTCGTGAATACAGCTGCATCTTTATCGGTAACTTTCTCAAAGTGATCGATAACAGAAAAATCGACGTTTTCAGGGAGTATATCTTCGCCTATTCCTTCTGTAGAATACGGGTAAATTTCGTTGGGATCAAACACTCCTGTTTCATGGTATTTTTTAAAAACAGATCCGTACGTATCAATCCCCCAAATCTTAATTTTTGGGTTTTTTTCTTTTAGGAATTTTCCTACACCGGAGATTGTTCCTCCTGTTCCAACTCCAACGACAAAATGGGTAATTTTACCCTCTGTTTGTTCCCAAATTTCGGGTCCAGTAGTTTCATAATGTGCTTGTGCATTAGAAGGATTATCATATTGATTTGCATACCATGAATTGGGGGTCTCTGAGGCAATTCGCTTGGAGGTACTGTAGTAGGATCTCGGATCCTCGGGAGCTACATCTGTAGGACAAACAACAACTTGTGCCCCCACCGCACGGAGCACGTCAAATTTTTCTTTGGACTGTTTGTCATTGGAAACACAAATCAATTTGTACCCTTTAACAATCGCAGCTAGTGCTAAACCCATTCCGGTATTTCCTGAAGTTCCCTCTACTATGGTTCCTCCTGGTTTTAATACTCCTGACTTTTCAGCATCTTCAATCATTTTCAACGCCATTCGATCTTTCACAGAATTTCCAGGATTAAAGCTTTCCACTTTAGCCAAAACTAAAGCATCTATTTCTGAAGTAATTTTATTAAGCTTTACCAGTGGTGTATTTCCTATGGTTTCAAGTATGGAATTGGCGTAATGCATGTAATCAATTTAGTTCGCAAAGGTATTAGAAACAAAAAACATTAGACCGCTAATCTTCATTTTTTTATCGAAAACGAAGCACTCGAGATGGGGATATTTTTAACACGATTTTAGAGGGAATCCACAACAAGAGTGTTGCCAAAATCAAAAAAAAGAGATTTATACTGAGTGCTTCAAACCAGGAAAGGGCAACGGGAGCTTTGCTTACAAAATAGGTTGAAGGATCTAAGGAAATCCAACCCCATTGTTGCTGAGAAAAATAAAATAAAAAGCCTATTAGATTACCAAAAAGCAATCCCTTGGACATAATTGCAATACCGTTATACAGAAATATTTTTTGAATCATCGGATGGGGTGCTCCTAGGGCTTTCAGTAATCCTACCATACGGGAACGTTCCAAAATCAAAACCAAAAGAGCTGTTGCCATATTAATAACTCCAACTAATAGCATCACTACCAAAATGATGAGTACATTAAAATCGAAAAGCGAAATCCACTGATAAATACTTGAAAAACGATCCGATATTGCGATGCTATTTAAATCGGAGGGCAGTTTTTTATAGATCTGATTCGTAATCTGAGCGACCTTCTGAAAGGATGTAATAAAAACTTCATACCCCCCAATTTGATTTTCTTCCCATTGATTTAAACGTTGTACTTGTCTCAAATCTGCATAGATAAGATTTTCATCGATATATGGAAAACCAGAAAAAAACAAGCCCGTAATTTTAAATTTTCTTCTTTTAGGCAAAGCGGAATTCAGCTCATTTTGAAAATACGCATCTACCGATTCTCCTACTTTTAAATTCAATCGGTTTGCGACAATTTCTGAAATTAAAATCTCATTACTTAAACCAAATTCATAATCAGGAAAGCTTCCCTCCGTTAAAAAACTTTCTAGACTTGACCATTGAAAATCCGAACCCACTCCTTTCAAAAGAATCCCTTCAAAATTGTCATTCGTTTTAAACATTCCCGCTTTTAAAGCGATCGCATGCATTCTATCAAAATCTTGATGAGAGACCAACTGGGATCTAGTTTCAGCTGAATCTTCAAAGGGTATTAAGGAGACTTGTGATTCATTATTTTCAAAAAGTGTAACTAAGATGTGGCCGTTAAAAACGCTGGTTTTATTTCTAATTTCATTTTGCAATCCTTTGCTACAGGCCATAGCGATAAGAATCGAGGCTATACCAATCGCAACAGCCGCCTGAGCAATGTTGATTATCCGGGAAGAAACTGTATTTTTATACTGTTTATGTTGACGCATTTTTTGCGCAAGAAACAAAGCTACATTCAATGAAATCTGTTTTTAAAATTCACTCTCTCAAAAGTACATTTTTATTTTGGCTTGTTCTTTGCCTTTTGGAGAGCCCTTTGAGTCACGCTCAGGTTTTGCCAGGAGCTGCAAATACTGAAGTTTATCTTCCTCTTCTTAATGGAAAAAAAATTGGCGTAGTAGCTCATCAAGCAAGTCTAATATACACGGATACTCAACCTCAACACTTGGTTGATTACCTCCTAGAAAACAAGGTTGATGTTCGGGGAGTTTTTGCTCCTGAACACGGTTTCCGTGGAACGGCAGATGCCGGGGAGAAAATTACCGATCAGAAAGATCCAAAAACACAACTCCCAATCTTTTCGTTATATGGTTCCAATAGAAAACCCGCTCCCTCCCAACTTGAGAACATAGATTTGATGGTATTTGATTTACAAGATGTAGGAGTGCGATTTTTTACTTACCTCTCTACCCTACATTATGTAATGGAGGCCTGTGCTGAACTGCAAATCCCCCTCATCGTTTTGGATCGTCCCAATCCGAATACACATTATTTAGATGGACCCGTTTTGTCTAAGACGCATCAAAGTTTCGTGGGCATGCATCCCGTTCCCATTGTTTATGGGATGACCATAGGGGAATATGCCCAAATGATCAATGGAGAAAAGTGGTTAAAAGAGGGGATTCAATGTGATTTGACCGTCGTTCCTATTCAGAATTTTACGCATACTACTCCCTACGAGCTTCCCGTGCGACCCTCCCCTAATCTTCCAAACGCACAGTCGGTAGCCCTCTATCCAAGTTTATGTTTATTAGAGCCTACCGTAATAAGTGTGGGTAGAGGTACCCATTCGCAATTTCAACTTTACGGTCATCCCACGCTACCCGATACTGGTTTTTCTTTTACTCCTGAGCCAAACTTTGGATCTAAAGATCCCAAACACAAAGGTCAATTGTGTAATGGATTTGACTTAACTCAAATTCCTAAACCAGATAAAATCGAACTCAAATGGCTGTTAAATGCTTATACTCTATTCCCCGACAAAGCAAACTTTTTCCTTAATGGTTTTGAGCGAATAGCTGGCGTAAGTGAACTGAGGCATCAAATTCAAAAGGGGATTTCTGAAAAAGAGATCAGAACTTCCTGGTCAAAGGATTTGGAAAGCTTTAAAAAAATAAGAGCTCGTTATTTGATTTATCCTTAAGGAATATTCAAATATTTATGAGTTTGGAGCGAGACTTTCCATTTTGGATTTTGGAGAACATAATCCACAATCAATGGAATAACTTTTTCTCTGCGACTCCATTCGGGCTGAAGGTATAATTTACAATTTGGACTTACTTTAGCTGCTTGTTCCTCCGCAAATTTAAAATCATCTTTGTTGTAAACAATCATTTTTAATTCGTCTGCATAGGAAAATGCCTCCTCGATCGGGAGTTTGTTTTTTTTAGGAGATAAACAAAACCAGTCCCAGCTTCCACTTATAGGATACGCCCCTGAGGTTTCTATATGAATTTGAATACCCAATTGATGAAGGGCATCACACAATGGATCCATGGACCACATTAAAGGCTCCCCTCCCGTTACTACTACAGTATCTGCGAATTTTTTTGCATTCGTTACAATAGCAGCTACCGGAGTAGGTGGATGTCGATCAGCGTCCCAGCTTTCTTTTACATCGCACCAATGACATCCTACATCACAACCACCAATTCGAATAAAATAGGCTGCACTTCCCTTGTGATACCCCTCTCCTTGAAGGGTGTAAAAAGCCTCCATGAGTGGGAGCGAGATGCCTTGGGCTACACTTTTTAAATCGGTTTTTACCTCCATTTGCCAAAGGTAGTATAATATAAAATCTGATTGATCAAGAAATTGTACCTTTATAAAAAAAGTGCTATGCCGAGTCCTTTTCATCTTGCTATTCCTGTTGATAATTTGGAAGTATGCAAAAACTTTTACACAAACATTTTGGGCTGTGAAACGGGTCGTTCAGATACGCAGTGGGTGGATTTGAATCTCTTTGGACATCAACTTGTACTTCATGTTGACCCCCATCATAATCCTAAAAAGCACCATAATGAAGTAGATGGAAAATCTGTTCCTATCCCCCATTTTGGAGTTTTGTTGGATTGGGAGGTCTTTGAAGATTTTGCAGCTCATTTAAAATCTAAAAATGTAGTATTTGTTATTGAACCCTATCTGCGATTTCAAGGATTAGCGGGGGAACAAATGACCATGTTTTTTTATGATCCAGCTGGAAATGCCTTAGAATTTAAATCTTTTAAAAATAACGATCAAATTTTTAAAACATAGTCGTGGCAAATACCTATAATTTTTTCGATACTGCATTCGATCGTATTTTTTCTGACAAAAATCAGAAACGTATTGAACGTGCTACCTTATGGTTTTCCATAATTGGATTTATTATCCATTTGATCTTGATTTACTCAAAAAAATTCGAGCTTTTCCAAACTCCCTTTGAAGCACGTTTATTAGAGGACCCCATCTCAGCGATTTATACTCCTTTTTCAATTATTTTGGTTTATGAAATCTACCTTTTGATTGTATATCTACCCAGATCATTCACTACCGCTGTTTCAAAACAATTTGAAATTATTTCATTAATCATCATCCGAAGAATCTTTGGAGACATCCCTAAAGTTTCTTTAGATGTCAATTGGTTTGAATATGCTGCAAACCGACAATTAATATATGATTTAGCAGGGATCTTACTCCTTTACTTTTTGATTTATTTGTTCAATCAACGACGTGAAAAACTTCCCAAGAAGGATTTAAGCAATCGGCTGAAACGATTTGTAAGTTCCAAAAAGGCTGTGAGTGTTGTACTCTTACCTGTTCTTATTTTTACCTCAATTTACAGTATTTCAACTTGGTTTATTGAACTCTTTATGGTGAACGAAAATACTCTAGAACTGAGTGATATCAATGCTGTGTTCTACAATGAATTTTTCACTATACTTATTCTTGCAGATGTATTTATTTTGCTTTTATCCTTTCAATACACTGAACGCTACAGTCAATTAATCCGAAATACGGGTTTTGTAATTTGTACCATACTCATCCGCCTCTCCTTTGCTACTTCGGGTCTGACGAACGTATTGCTTATCTTATCCAGTGTGCTGTTTGGACTATTGATTTTGAGAATTTACCAAGCGATAGAAAAAGAGAGTTAATGCTTTCGCTGGTAGGCCAATAGGGTGTTTTTTAAGAGCATCGCAATAGTCATCGGTCCAACTCCTCCTGGAACAGGAGTAATATAACTCGATTTTGAAGCAACTTCCTCAAAGGCTACATCCCCTCGAATCACATAACCTTTCGGATGATTCGTGTCGGTAACGCGAGTAATCCCAACATCTATAATTACCGCTCCTTCTTTTACCATATCTGCTGTTAAAAATTCAGGGATTCCTAAAGCCATGACGATAATGTCGGCATTTCGGGTCAAATCAGCTAAATTTTCAGTTCGGCTGTGGGCAACAGTTACCGTGGCATTCCCAACAGGCCCTTTTTGACTCAATAAAATACTGATGGGTCGACCTACAATATGACTTCGACCTACAACAACACAATGTTTACCCGAAGTTTCAATTTGATACCGTTCTAACAATTCCAAAATTCCGAAAGGAGTTGCTGGAATGAAGGCATCCATTTCTAGGGCCATACGCCCAAAGTTAGAGGGATGAAAGCCGTCGACATCTTTTTCAGGATCAATAGCTAACAATATTTTTTCTTCATTGATATGTTTTGGTAACGGGAGCTGAACGATATATCCATCAAGATTAGCATCCTGATTTAATTCCTCAATCTTTTTCAAAAGCTCCGTTTCAGATGTATTTTCTTCCAATTGGATTAAGGTGGAATCAAAGCCTACGTACTCACAAGAGCGGACTTTACTCCCAACATAAGTTAGGCTTGCCCCATCATTCCCAACAAGTATCGCTGCCAAATGCGGTGGGCGTTGATTTTTACCTTGGAGCGTTCCAACTGTCGCTTTAATTTCTTCTTTTAAATCTTGTGCTGTTTTTTTACCGTCTAATAGAACCATCTTATTTCATGTTTTGTAACATTTGCATCATCTGCTTTCCTTTTCCTCCTTGCATCATTTTCATCATTTTACTCATTTGTTCAAACTGTTTAATAAGTTGATTAACGTCATTAATGGATTTTCCTGAACCATTCGCAATTCGCATTTTTCTGCTGTGATTCATCAATTGAGGTTGCGCTCTTTCTTTCGGTGTCATTGATCCAATGATGACTTCAATACCCTGAAAAGCATTGTCATCAATATCGACGTCTTTCATCATTTTCCCAACTCCAGGAATCATTCCCATGAGGTCTTTCATATTCCCCATCTTTTTGACTTGTTGGATTTGTGAAAGGAAATCATCAAAACCAAATTGATTTTTCGCAATTTTTTTATTGATTCTTCGAGCCTCTTCCTGATCAAATTGTTCTTGGGCTCGTTCTACTAGGGACACTACATCACCCATCCCTAAAATCCGATCCGCCATCCGCTCGGGGTAGAACACATCTAAGGCTTCCATTTTCTCCCCAGTCCCAATAAATTTGATGGGTTTATCTACTACAGATTTTATTGAAAGTGCGGCACCCCCTCGAGTATCTCCGTCCAGTTTTGTTAAAACTACACCATCAAAATTTAGAATATCGTTAAATGCTTTTGCCGTATTGACCGCATCTTGACCCGTCATGGAATCGACTACAAACAGGGTTTCTGATGGTTGTATTGCTTTGTGAATGGCCTTTATTTCATCCATCAAAACCTCATCTATTGCGAGTCGACCAGCAGTATCAACAAGTACCAAATCGTGTTGGTTTGCTTTCGCATAGGCTAGGCCCTCTAAGGCGATTTTTACGGGGTCTTTCTGTTCACGATCCTGATAGAGCGCCGCCCCGACTTGTTCCGCAACTACTCCCAACTGATCAATCGCTGCAGGTCGGTAAACATCACAAGCTACAAGTAGGGGTTTTTTATTGTGTTTCTTTTTAAGATATAAAGCCAACTTTCCCGTAAAGGTTGTTTTTCCAGAACCTTGCAAGCCCGACATTAAAATAATTGTAGGTTTGGTGCTCAGGTTAATGCCCACCGCATTGGCTCCCATTAATTCAACCAATTCATCTTTGACAATTTTGACTAAAAGCTGACCGGGTTGTAAACTGGTCAAAACCTTTTGTCCAATAGCTTTTTCCTTTACTCTTGAAGTAAACTCTTTAGCTATTTTGAAATTTACATCTGCATCTAAAAGTGCTCGCCTTACTTCCTTGAGAGTCTCTGCTACATTAATCTCTGTGATTTTTCCATGTCCTTTAAGAACTTGAAATGCTTTATCGAGTTTATTGCTAAGATTATCAAACATACGTATTGGGTGTGGTTAGAGAAACACAAAAATAAGAAATGAGTTTTGATTAACCCGCATTAGATTCTTTGGAATGAAACATCAAACCCATAACAAGGGCATGAGGAAAGGTAATTGCTGCAAGAAACGAGAAGAATAAAGATAAAAGGTATTCCTGGGGTAGGTTTACATAAGAATAAAAAAGGAACAATCCAAGTAAAGCCAGCACCCAATACCACAAGGCTGATTTTATATATTGTAAGGCTGAATTTTTAATCTCACTACCATAAATGAATTGGATTTGAGACTGAAGGGAAGGAAAGCTGTGCCACAGAACAAAATAGAGTCCAAATCCAAATAATAAATTAGAATATAAAAACAATAACGCTAATAAACCCAGTAGTAAGAATTCCAATAGAATAACTTTTAATGGAATTTTTTCCATAAAAGCGCATAGACAAAATCCAAAAAAAGAAACGATACTTCCTAACCAAAAAAACGAATGGGGAAGATCTACAGCAGTGATCTGGAAAATAATGTTTACCGTTGCTTCATATTGAAGTGCAAACAGCATCATAAAAATTAAAGCCCCATAGAGACTAAAAAAAATAAAGGGATTTGACCTATTGCGGAATCGCTTGTTCCAATGTTGCTCTCCAAAATGGTAACAGCTAACTAAAACAAAACACAAAAGCGCGATAGCAGGGATAAAATAGAAAACGACTACCCCTAAAAAAACCACTCCTATATATAGAACAAAAAATGGGAGCGAATTTTCCTTTTCTTGCTGACTCGATTTTTTAGCTATTATTTTAAGATCATTTGCGCCGTGTAAAATACCGATCGACAAAATTCCAAGAATAGACAGGGTATTTTGAGCCTGCTCCGATCCTAAAAACCCAAAACAAATTCCCAAGAGCGTAATTCCAATAAAAGGAATAAAATATTTTGGAACTGTAAATGAGTTAGTTAGCATTAAAATTGTAAAATTTTATATTTAATATAGTAAGTAAGTTTAATTTTTTATAAATTTATCTAAACAAAAATAAATAATTGATTTAATCATGGAAAAAATTCTAAGCTTAATGACTGTGGCACCAGCAATGGCCACTGACGACTACGTAGGGTTCACATTCTTCGTAGGATGTATGGCGATGATGGCAGCATCAGCGTTCTTCTTTTTATCAATGAACTCATTCGACAACAAATGGAGAACTTCCATTTTGGTGTCTGGATTGATCACGTTCATTGCAGCAGTACACTACTGGTATATGCGGGATTATTGGGCAACCAATATGACTTCACCAACATTCTTTAGATATGTAGATTGGGTGTTGACCGTACCATTAATGTGTGTTGAGTTTTACTTAATTCTGAAAGCAGCAGGCGCTACAAAACAATTGATGTGGAAAATGATTTTCGCTTCAATGGTGATGTTAGTTACTGGATACTTTGGAGAAGCAGTTTACACTTCAGGTTCAGGACCAGCCGTATGGGGTCTTATTTCTGGACTTGCTTATTTCTGGATCGTTTACGAAATCTGGATGGGAAGTGCTTCAAAGTTAGCTGCAGCAGCAGGTGGTGCAGTTCAGTCTGCTCACAAAACTCTTTGCTGGTTCGTTCTTGTAGGTTGGGCAATTTATCCAATTGGATACATGGCTGGTACTGAAGGATGGTACAGCGGAATATTTGGTGGTCTTCCTATGGATGTTGTTTACAACATTGGGGATGCAATCAACAAAATTGGATTTGGTTTAGTTGTTTACAACTTGGCTGTTCAATCCAAATAATTCCTGATCAGGAAAAATGCTATGAAAAAAAAATCGCTCTTCGGAGCGATTTTTTTTTACATCCTTTTGGGGACTTGAATCCCCAAGAGTGCCGTCCCACTTGCTATCACCCTACCTACTTCATGACAAAGATTAATTCTAAATGCCTCTAAGGCAGCGTCATTGCCCCCTAAAATAGGTGTGTTCTGATAAAAAGAATTAAACAACTTTACCAAATCATAAATGTAATTCGCAAGTAAAGCTGGGCTGAATTGAGTAGCCGCCTGCTGAATCATCTCAGGATAAAGGGCTAATTGCTTGATAATTTCTTTCTCCTTATCATTTAAACTCTCCAAAGTATGCTTTACGGAAATAAATGGTGCAGATCTTAAAATGGATTGAATACGCGCATAGGTATATTGTATAAAGGGACCCGTATTTCCTGCAAAATCAACAGATGTTTTCGGATCAAATAAAATACTCTTTTTAGGATCTACTTTTAAGATAAAGTATTTTAAAGCCCCCAGACCAATTGTTTTGTAGAGAAGCTGTTTTTCCTCGGAAGACATCCCTTCAAGCTTGCCGAGCTCCTCGGAGAGTGCTGCTGCTGTAGCAGTCATCTCTTCCATTAAATCATCCGCATCGACTACAGTTCCTTCCCTACTTTTCATTTTACCCTCAGGTAAATCTACCATACCGTAGCTTAAATGGTAAAGCGATTCAGCCCAGGTAAACCCCAATTTTTTGAGAATTAAAAACAATACTTTGAAATGATAATCTTGTTCGTTTCCGACAGTATAAACCATACCGCCCATAGTTGGGTTATCTTTATATCGCTGCAAAGCCGTTCCTAAATCTTGAGTCATGTAGACCGCAGTACCATCCGATCGAAGCAATAATTTTTCATCCAATCCCTCATCCGTGAGATCCACCCATACCGAACCATCCTCTTTGCGATAAAACACAGCTTCTTGCAAACCTTTCTCTATAAGCTCTTTCCCAAGTAGATAGGTTTGACTTTCATAATAGTAGGAATCAAATTCAACACCTAAATTGTGATAGGTCGTCTCAAATCCTTTATAAACCCAACTATTCATTTTTTCCCAAAGCACTACAACTTCATGATCCCCAGCTTCCCAATCACGGAGCATTTTTTGGGCTTCAACAAACAAAGGGGCGTTTACTTTCGCCTCATCTTCCGTTTGACCTGCTGCAATCAATTGTTGAATTTCTTTTTTGTATTCCTTATCGAATCGCACATAATAGTTTCCTACCAATTTATCTCCTTTCAAGCCGGTGGACTCTGGTGTTTCTCCTGAACCAAATTTTTTCCAAGCCAACATGGATTTACATATATGAATTCCACGGTCGTTTATGATTTGAGTTTTGATAACCTTCTTGCCACTGGCTTCAAGTATTTTAGCTATTGCATAACCCAACAAGTTATTTCTAATATGACCCAAATGCAAGGGCTTGTTTGTATTTGGGGAAGAATATTCAACTAAATATACCGAAGCGGGGTCTGTAGGCTGGTGACCATAGTTGGCGGTAGCTGTAATTGCATTTAAAGAATGAACATAATAGCTGTCTTGAATACTGAGGTTTAAAAACCCTTTTACCACATTATAATTGGTGACAAGCTCAAAATTTTCTTTTAAGTAATCCCCAATTTGGGTTGCGATTTGAACTGGATTCCCTTTGAGATAGCGAAGTAATGAAAAGACAACTAACGTAATGTCTCCGTCAAATTCTTTCCGAGTGGCCTGAAATTCAAATTGAGGGATACTACTAGAAAAAGTTTGCTCAATAAACGGCTTAAGTTTTTCAGAAAGCTGATGCGCTATAGACTCCATAATTGAATTTGGGCAAAGATAATTAATACAGGCTAATTAGCTAGAAATTATATCGGCTTTGCCAATTTCAATTGCTCTAAAATAATAAATATTCATCTCCCTGTATCTGTTGAAAGTTCGTCTTAAAACAGAAAGTCAATTTTAACAGAAGCCGTATCTTTACACACTATGCTTTTGAATATATCCTACAACGAGCCGGAGATTAAACGGAAAATAGAACTTAACGTGGGCAAGCCCTTTTCTTTGCAAAAACGCTGGAAAATGGGAGGCATAGGGTCTCCAAAATTGTATATGAATAGTTTTTCAATCGATATCCATAACTTATTGGTACTCGACCACAACTTAAATCAGTGCAACATTGAAATCAGACCTCTAGGTATCATTGTACGTTTTCGAAGTCTTTTGGAAACCTATGGACTGATTATTCCTTACTACAAACTTAAAGTATACAAAGGTCGGGCACAAGAGTATTCCATCTATATGGACCAATATTTCATCAAAGTTTTAGCAGACAAGCAAGATATCCACACGTTCTTTAAAAAAATTGCTGAGCAGAAGGTATTAAACACACCTCCTTCTTTCGAGGATTTGTAGAAAGTCTCTAAACCTCTCTATGATTATATCCAGTGTAAATTTGACGAGGACGACCTATGGGTTCATGATTTTTTCGCATCTCTAACCATTGAGCGATCCATCCTGGCAATCTACCCAGAGCAAACATTACTGTAAACATCTCGGTTGGAATTCCCAAAGCACGGTAAATTATACCTGAATAAAAATCTACATTAGGATACAGTTTGCGCTCAATAAAATAAGGATCATTCAAGGCCTCTTGTTCTAAATCTTTAGCGATTTGTAGAATGGGATCGTTAAGACCAAGTTCTTCAAGCACTTCGTCTGCTGCTTTTTTAATAATTCGCGCCCTCGGATCAAAGTTTTTATAAACTCGATGTCCGAATCCCATCAAGCGGAAGGGATCGTCTTTATCCTTTGCTTTAGCCATGTATTTTTTTGTGTCCCCACCATCTGCCTTAATCGCTTCTAGCATTTCGATTACTGCCTGATTCGCTCCTCCATGAAGAGGTCCCCAAAGTGCCGAAATACCAGCCGAAACTGAAGCAAAAAGACCGGCATGGGCGGATCCAACAATACGCACTGTAGATGTGGAACAGTTCTGCTCATGGTCAGCATGTAAAATCAATAGTTTATTCAAAGTACTCACCAAAACAGGACTGGGTTTAAAATCTTGGTGAGGTAATTTAAACATCATATGGGCTATATTTTCCACATAAGAAAGAGCCGTATTTGCATAGTTTAAGGGTAACCCTTTCACTTTTCTTTGCGTCCAAGAAGCTAAAATTGGAAATTTTGCCATGAGCATGATAATGGCTTCTCTCATATCCTCTTCAGACTCTACATCTACAGAATTTGGATTGAAAGCAATTAATGCAGAGGTCAAAGAAGACAGTACTCCCATTGGATGTGCAGACTTAGGGAAACTCTTTAAGATCGTTTTTAAATCTTCATCCACTAAAGAATCTTCTCTAATTTCTTTGTTAAATAAAGCCAGTTCCTTTGCTGTTGGGAGTTCTCCAAAAATCAGTAAAAAAGCAACTTCAATAAAACTTACTTTCTCACACAAATCTTCAATGGAATAGCCTCTGTAACGAAGTATCCCTTCCTCACCGTTCAAATAGGTAATTGAACTTACACAGGATCCGGTATTTTTATAACCCGGATCAAAAGTAATTAAACCCGTTTTAGCTCTTAAAGTCTTTATATCTATACCAACTTCATTTTCAGTTCCCTCTACTAAGGGGAATTCAAAGCTTTTGTCTTGGTAAATAACTTTTACTGAATCACTCATTTCCTTCTTATTTTATTCAATGTTGACAAATATCTTCTTTCTCTTTAAAAAGGAGATACAATTCCTCTAGAAAATTTTTTAATTAATGCTTAAAGGCTTTTTTTCCAGGGAAATAAGCTTGAGCATCTAATTCTTCTTCAATGCGCAAAAGCTGATTGTATTTAGCCATTCGATCACTTCGCGATGCAGAACCTGTCTTGATCTGTCCTGTATTTAAAGCAACCGCTAAATCCGCAATCGTATTGTCTTCGGTTTCTCCGGAACGATGCGACATTACAGAAGTATATCCTGCACGATGAGCCATCTCTACAGCAGCAATGGTTTCCGAAAGTGTTCCAATTTGATTTACTTTAATCAAAATTGAATTCGCAATCCCTTTTGAAATTCCTTTGCTTAAGCGCTCTACGTTGGTAACAAAAAGATCGTCACCCACCAATTGAACACGATGTCCTGCTTTTTCTGTAAGCAATTTCCATCCTTCCCAATCATTTTCGTCCATTCCATCTTCAATAGAAATAATTGGGTATTTTTCGCTCAATTCTGCAAGGTATGTCGCCTGTTGCTCTGATGATCTTTTTACCCCTGTTTCACCTTCAAAAAGTGTATAATCGTAAACTCCATTTTCATAGAATTCAGCAGCTGCACAGTCCAAGGCAATCATAACTTCTTCTGCAGGTTTGTATCCTGCATTCTTGATGGCTTGTAGGATGGTGTCTAGAGCATCTTCTGTTCCATCCAGTGTTGGAGCAAAACCACCTTCATCACCTACAGCAGTGCTTAGATTTCTATCATGTAATACTTTCTTTAAATGGTGGAAAATTTCCGAGCCCATTTGCATGGCATGAGAAAACGACTTCGCTCCTACGGGCATGACCATAAACTCTTGAAAAGCAATGGGTGCATCCGAATGAGATCCGCCGTTAATAATATTCATCATAGGAACAGGAAGTGTTTTTGCACTCACTCCACCGATATAACGATACAAGGGGAGACCCAATTCATTTGCTGCTGCTTTTGATACAGCAAGAGAGACCCCTAATATAGCATTGGCACCTAATTTTGATTTATTTGGCGTTCCATCTAAATTGATCATCGACTGATCGATGTTTTCTTGTTCAAAAACTGAGGTTCCAATGATTTCCTGTGCAATAACATTATTGACATTATCCACTGCATTCCTTACAGCTTTCCCCATATAAGCAGTTCCCCCATCACGAAGCTCAACAGCTTCATGTTCTCCCGTAGAGGCTCCTGAGGGTACAGCAGCACGCCCTAGAATACCGTTTTCGGTAATGACATCTACTTCTACTGTTGGATTTCCTCTTGAATCAAAAATTTGTCTTGCATGTATGTTAATAATGATACTCATGTCGTTTAAATTATATGTGGTTTGGTTCAGTTATTGGTTAGTTATTAGTTCTTTAAACTGTTTAAATAAATACGTGGCGTCGTTTGGACCAGGTCCAGCTTCTGGATGGTATTGAACAGAAAAACAATTTTTGTCTTTCAAACGCATGCCTGCCAGTGTATGATCATTCAAGTGGAGGTGGGTGATCTCAATATCGGGGTGATTTTTAGCAGCTTCCATATCTACAGCAAATCCGTGATTTTGAGAGGTAATTTCTCCTTTTCCTGAGATTATATTCTTCACCGGGTGATTGATTCCTCGATGTCCATTAAACATTTTAAATGTGGGTATTCCATTTGCTAAAGCTATAATCTGATGCCCCAAGCAAATTCCGAATAAAGGTTTATTCGCATCCATAATTTTCTTGGCTACTGCTTGAACTCCTTTCAAAGGTTCTGGATCTCCAGGTCCGTTTGATAAAAAATAACCGTCAGGATTCCATTCTGATAAGGTTTCGAAAGAAGTGTCGTAAGGAAATACTTTAATAAACATGTCTTGGGATGCCATGTGCTCAAGAATGTTTCTTTTAATTCCTAAATCAAGAGCTGCAATTTTGTGAGTTGCATCCGGATTTCCATAGGTATAGACCTGCTTCGTTGAAACTTTAGAAGCCAATTCTAGACCTTCCATACTAGGTAAGTTTTGCAGTGCTTCATGAAGACTCGCTTCTTTTTCTATCTCTGTGGATATTACGGCATTCATAGCTCCATGCTCACGGATATAATTAACCAATGCACGTGTATCCACATCTGAAATAGTAACCAATTTTTGGCGTTCTAAGAAGTTGTACAGAGACATTTCTGCAGCGGGTCTTGAATAGGTAAAACTAAAGTCTTTACAAATTAAACCTGAAATGGATATTTGATCTGATTGGGATTCACTTTCGAGGACACCGTAATTCCCAATATGAGTATTTGTAGTGACCATGATCTGTCCGAAATACGAGGGATCAGTAAATATTTCTTGATAACCGGTCATTCCGGTATTAAAACATATTTCTCCAAAAGCAGAGCCCTCAATTCCTATTGATTTGCCATAAAATTTGGTGCCGTCAGCTAAGAGTACAAACGCTTTTTTTCTAGATTGATATTTCATATTAATTTGTTTACAAAATAAACCAAAAAAAAGGATAAACTAAAACGTTTATCCTTTTAAATTATTGGAAGTAAGGTCTTGAATTCGAATAGTTACGCATCCTCATTCTTTGATTCTTCTGCGTCATTTTTTTCTGGCTTCGCCTCCTTTTTTGGTGCTTCTTCTTTAGCTTCAATAGCTTCTGCTGCTGGAGCTGCTTCAGTTTCTACCTCAGGGGCTTCTGAACTAGCTGCTGGGGAAGCTTTTGTTGACCCACCTCTTCTTCTTGTTTTCTTTTTAGATTTCTCTTCTGTCTTATAGAGTTCATTAAAATCTACTAATTCTATCATTGCCATGGCGGCGTTATCCCCTAGACGATTCCCTAATTTGATAATTCGTGTATATCCCCCTGGTCGATCTCCTACTTTAGCAGCCACTTCTCTGAACAACTCAGTTACCGCTTCCTTGTCTCTTAGAGACGAAAACGCAAGTCGTCTGTTGTGAGTCGAATCAGATTTTGATTTTGTGATAATCGGTTCTACAAACTGCTTTAAAGCTTTTGCTTTAGTTACTGTAGTATTAATTCGTTTGTGTTCAATCAATGAACAAGCCATATTGGCAAGCATTGATCTTCTATGCGCAGTCTTTCGACCCAAGTGCATTACTTTTTTTCCGTGTCTCATTTTTTTTCTTTAAAAATGTAGATTAATCTTTGTCTAACTTATATTTCGCCAAGTCCATTCCAAAGGAAAGACCTTTAAGAATTACGAGTTCTTCTAATTCTGTTAACGATTTTTTACCAAAGTTTCTGAACTTCATTAAATCGTTTTTGTTAAATGAAACTAGATCACCCAGTGTATCTACTTCTGCAGCTTTTAAACAATTCAAAGCACGAACAGAAAGATCCATGTCAACGAGTTTAGTTTTTAACAACTGACGCATGTGAAGGGATTCTTCGTCATAAGTTTCCGCTTGTGCAATTTCATCTGCTTCAAGGGTAATACGCTCATCAGAGAATAACAGGAAGTGATGAATTAACGTCTTCGCTGCCTCAGTTAGAGCATCTTTAGGGTGGATAGAACCGTCTGTAATGACTTCGAAAATTAATTTTTCGTAATCTGTTTTTTGCTCTACTCTAAAGTTCTCTACACTGTATTTTACGTTTTTGATTGGAGTAAAAATAGAGTCTATTGCGATAACTCCAACTTCAGCATTCGTTTTCTTGTTTTCCTCTGCAGGAACATAACCTCTCCCTTTTTCAATGGTTATTTCCATGTTCATTTGCACACTCTTACCGAGGTTACAAATCACTAGGTCCGGATTCAGAACTTGAAATCCAGAAATAAATTTCTGAAAATCAGCTGCTTTAAGTTGTTCTTGTCCACCGATGGAAATAGTTACTTTTTCTTCATCGATATCTTCAATCTGTCTTTTAAAACGTACTTGTTTGAGGTTAAGGATAATCTCAGTAACATCCTCCACTACTCCTGAAATCGTAGAGAATTCATGCTCTACATTTTCTAGCTTAACAGAAGTGATGGCGAAGCCTTCTAATGAGGACAACAAGACACGTCTAAGTGCGTTACCAACCGTCAGACCATATCCAGGTTCCAAAGGGCGAAATTCAAATTTGCCTTCGAACTCGGAGGAGTCGATCATGATAACTTTATCGGGTTTTTGAAAATTCAATATTGCCATAATATGCTTCCGTTTGCTTATTTAGAGTATAATTCTACGATTAATTGTTCTTTGATGTTTTCTGGTATTTGAAGACGTTCAGGAACACTTACAAAAGTACCTTGAAGTTGATCTCTATTCCAGCTTAACCATTCATAAGCAGAAGCATCTTTACCGTTTGCTTCTACGATGATATTTAACGTTTTGGATTTCTCACGAACACCTATAACGTCCCCTTTTTTAACTTGATAAGAAGGGATGTTTAGAATGGATCCGTTCACAGTTATGTGACGGTGAGAAACTAATTGACGTGCTCCACTACGAGAAGTAGATAAACCTAAACGGTATACCACGTTATCTAAACGAGACTCACACAACTGAAGTAAAACTTCACCTGTAACCCCTTTGCTTCTACTTGCTTTTTCGAAAAGGTTGCGGAACTGACGCTCTAGAATACCATAGGTAAATTTAGCTTTTTGCTTTTCCATGAGCTGGACAGCATATTCAGACTTTTTACCTCTGCGTCTTGCATTCCCGTGTTGACCGGGAGGGTAATTTCTTTTTTCAAAGGATTTATCTTCTCCGAAGATGGGCTCGCCAAATTTTCGAGCAATTTTTGTTTTTGGACCAGTATATCTTGCCATAATTGGGTTTTTATGAAGCGTCTGCTATGAATTAAGGTCACTTCCTTCGATAGCCATCAGACACTTCGTGATAATAATATTAATTATACTCTTCTTCGTTTTGGGGGTCTGCATCCATTGTGTGGTAATGGAGTTACATCGATAATCTCAGTAACTTCAATTCCGCTGTTATGCAAAGTTCTTATTGCGGATTCACGACCGTTTCCTGGTCCTTTAACAAATACTTTCACCTTACGCAATCCTGCTTCTTGAGCAGTTTTCGCGCAATCTTCAGCAGCCGTTTGAGCTGCATAAGGGGTGTTTTTCTTTGAACCTCTGAATCCCATCTTTCCTGCAGATGACCATGAAATCACTTCTCCTTTGTTATTGGTTAATGAAATGATGATGTTATTGAAGGAGGCATTGATATGCGCTTCGCCAACAGATTCAACAATAACTTTCCTTTTTTTACTTGCTGTTTTAGCCATAATGACAAACTATTATTTAGTTGCTTTCTTTTTATTCGCTACTGTTTTACGTTTTCCTTTACGTGTACGCGAGTTGTTTTTTGTTCGTTGTCCTCGTAATGGAAGTCCCGCTCTGTGGCGAATCCCTCTATAACATCCAATATCCATCAAACGTTTGATATTGAGTTGCACTTCAGAACGCAATTCCCCTTCAATTTTAAAGGAACCTACAGCTTCACGGATACGACCTGTTTCGTCGTCTGTCCAGTCAGAAACTTTTTTGTTTTCGTCTACTTGGGCTGTTTCCAAAATAGATTGTGCACGACTTTTACCAATACCGAAAATATAGGTAAGGGCAATAACGCCTCTTTTTTGCTTGGGAATGTCTACTCCTGATATTCTAGCCATAATTAACCTTGTCTTTGTTTGAATCTAGGATTTTTTTTATTGATTACGTACAAACGTCCATTTCGTCGTACGATTTTGCAGTCTGCACTGCGTTTTTTTATTGATGCTCTTACTTTCATAACGATGAATTATTTTTTAAAATCTAAAAGTGATCCTTGCTTTTGATAAGTCGTAAGGACTCATTTCTAGTTTGACTTTATCTCCTGGCAAGAGCTTGATATAGTGCAGTCGCATTTTCCCTGAAATATGAGCAGTAACCACATGCCCATTTTCAAGCTCTACGCGGAACATCGCATTTGATAATGCTTCGATTATTGTTCCTTCCTGTTCTATTGCTGCTTGCTTTGCCATAAATTAGTTTGTTCCTCTTCTTGTTTTACCCGTTTTCATTAAACCGTCGTAATGTCTATTTAGTAGGTATGAATTGACTTGTTGAATGGTATCAATAGCAACCCCCACCATAATCAGTAAAGATGTTCCTCCGTAGAAGAGAGCCCACCCTTGCTGAATCCCTATGAGTTTTACAACGAGTGCTGGAAATATCGCTATCCCTGCTAAAAATAATGATCCAGGGAAAGTGATGTGTGACATTACCGTATCGAGGTATTCTGAGGTTTCGTTTCCGGGACGTATGCCTGGGACAAAACCGCCACTGCGTTTTAAATCGTCCGACATTTTATTAGTAGGAACAGTAATCGCAGTATAGAAATAGGTGAATACAATGATCAATACTGCAAACAATAAGTTGTACCAAAGTCCAAATATGTCTGAAAAGTTGGTTTGCATCCACTGCCCTGCATCAGAATCGCCCAAGGCGCCTCCTATGTAAGCAGGGGCAAACATAATTGCCTGAGCAAAAATAATGGGCATTACACCAGATGCGTTAAGTTTTAAAGGAATGTACTGTCTAGAACCGTAAACGGACCGATCAGAAGTTGCCCCTCCAGCTTGTCTTCTTGCATATTGCACTGGGATTCTGCGAACAGCAAGTGTTAAAAGTATGGACAATAAAATTATAACAATCCAAAGAACCAATTCGATTAAGATCAACATGAGTCCTCCATTATTTTCGGATACTCTGGATATAAATTCTTGAGTAAAAGCAAGAGGCAAATTTGCTATAATCCCAACCATAATCAATAAGGAGATACCATTACCAATTCCTTTGTCTGTAATTTTCTCTCCCAACCACATTGCAAAGATGGTTCCCGTTACTAAAATAATCACTGAGGAGATTATAAATAAAGGACCTTTCCCGAGTATAAAAGCACTTTCAGGAACACCTAATGCACTTAAACCATAGAGGTAAGCTGGTGCTTGTACAATACAAATTAGGATGGTTAACCAACGTGTTATTTGATTGATTTTTTTTCTTCCGCTTTCCCCTTCTTTCTGTAATTTTTGAAGATAAGGAACTGCTATTCCCATCAATTGAACTACAATGGAAGCAGAGATGTAGGGCATGATCCCTAATGCAAAAATCGATGCATTTGCAAATGCTCCCCCGGTAAACGCATTAAGAATACCTAAAAGACCTCCTCCGTCCGTTCTACTACTCAATGCAGCTAACTGAACAGGATCTATCCCAGGTAATACGACTTGTGCACCAAGACGGTATACCAATAACATCCCAAGAGTCAAAAGCACGCGGTCTTTGAGCTCTTCGATTTTGTAAATGTTATAAAGGGTTTCTAATACTTTTTTCATTGGGGGTATTTTATAAGATTACAGTTTCTCCACCTGCAGCTTCGATGGCTGCTTTCGCAGTAGCTGAAAATTTATGGGCAGAAACTTTAATAGGACTGTCGAGTTTACCTCTTCCTAAAACTTTGACCCTATCGTTTTTGTGAATCAAACGCAATTCGACCATAGTTTCAAAGTTGAGTTCCTTTTTAATCTTTTTGTCTGTTAAAAGTTCTTGAAGAGTATCAAGGTTAACTGCTTTGTATTCAATTCTGTTGATATTTTTAAAACCAAACTTAGGAACTCTTCTTTGAAGAGGCATTTGCCCTCCTTCAAATCCAATTTTCTTTGAATAACCTGAACGTGACTTTGCACCTTTATGTCCTCGAGCAGCAGTTCCTCCTTTTCCAGAGGCTTGACCTCTTCCTACGCGCTTTCCAGCGTTTTTAGTAGATCCTGATGCAGGTGTTAAATTTTCTAAACTCATAATGAATTATTTATACTTCGGTTACTGAGACCAAATGTTTAACTTTTTCAATCATTCCCAAGATACTTGGAGTTGCATCGTGCGTAACTTCTTTACCAATCCCTCTAAGTCCAAGCGCAGCAAGGGTTAGTTTCTGGTTGTTTAAACGTTTGATACTACTTTTTACTTGTTTTACTTTTATCTGTGTCATTGTTCAATCGCTTAACCGTTAAAGACTTTGTCTAATGAAATTCCTCTTTCCTGAGCAATCCTTTGAGGATTACGCAATTGTAGTAGGGCATCAAAAGTTGCTTTTACTACGTTGTGAGGGTTGGAAGATCCTTGAGATTTTGAAAGTACGTTATGTACACCAACTGCTTCGAGTACTGCACGAACAGCACCACCTGCAATAACTCCAGTACCTTCAGAGGCAGGTTTTAAAAAAACGCGTGCTCCTCCAAATTTTCCTTTTTGTTCATGAGGGAGTGTCCCTTTATCTATTGGAATACGGATCAAATTTTTCTTTGCATCTTCAACCGCTTTCGCGATTGCTTCAGAAACTTCTTTGGATTTGCCTAGTCCTTGACCGACAACACCATTTTCATCTCCCACAACTACGATAGCTGAAAAACCAAATGCACGTCCCCCCTTGGTTACTTTTGTTACCCGTTGAACTCCTACCAAACGATCTTTGAGATCGAGGCCTGCAGGTTTTACTAATTCTACGTTTTTATAATCTTGATACATATCTTTCTTAAAATTTTAATCCACCTTCACGTGCTCCGTCTGCAAGTGCTTTTACTCTTCCGTGATAGAGGTATCCCCCTCGGTCAAATTTGATTTCGGCAATACCTGCTTTAGTAGCGAGCTGTCCGATTCTCAAACCTACTGAAGTAGCAACTTCTATTTTGGTTGGAAGCTTAGCCTCTGCGATTTCTTTGTCTCTAGACGAAGCTGCAACAATTGTTTTTCCTGTTTGATCATCGATTAACTGAGCATAAATTTCTTTATTACTTCTGTAAACCGACATTCTTGGTGTAGAAGATGTACCACTGACTATCTTTCGAATTCTTCTTCGAATTCTGTTTCTACGATCTAATTTTGTTAAACCCATGATAATTTATTATGCTGATTTACCTGCTTTTCTTCTGATTTGTTCTCCTACAAACTTGACTCCTTTTCCTTTGTAGGGTTCAGGTCTTCTGAACGATCGGATTTTTGCAGCCACAAATCCTACGAGTTGTTTGTCGTGAGAAGTAAGTTTGATAATTGGATTTTTCCCTTTATCAGATACGGTTTCTATTTGAACCTCAGGAGCAATGTCGAGTAAGATGTTGTGAGAAAACCCTAAGGCTAAATCTAATTTCTGACCTTGATTACTTGCACGGTACCCTACTCCAACCAATTCTAGTTGTTTAGTAAAACCATTTGAAACCCCTTCGATCATGTTTGCGATCAATGAACGGTATAGTCCATGTTTTGCTTTTACAGATTTATTCTCTGAAGGTCGTGTTACGGTTAGTACATTCTCTTCGATTTTAATCTCTACCTCACTGTATTCTTGAGTTAACTCACCTAACTTTCCTTTCACATGAATATGTGTAGGCTGAAGGTCGATTGTGACTCCTTCGGGAATGGTGATGGGATTGTTTCCTATTCTTGACATTGCTTATACAGTTTATGTTAGTATACGTAACAAATTAATTCTCCACCAACGTTTTGTTTGGCAGCTTGTTTTCCAGTCATTACTCCCTGTGAGGTTGAAACAATTGATATTCCTAATCCATTAAGGACACGAGGAAGAGTGTCTGAACCAGAATACTTTCGTAATCCAGGAGTACTGATTCTTTGTATTTGTTTAATGACGGGCTCTTTGGTGAGTTTGTCATACTTCAATGCAATTTTGATATTGCCTTGGTGGTTTTCTGTTTCTTCAAACTTATAACTGAGGATATACCCTTGGTCAAAAAGAATTTTAGTAATTTCTTTTTTAGTATTGGATGCGGGGATATCAACAACACGGTGACCCGCGCTATTAGCGTTTCGGATACGTGTTAAAAAATCTGCGATTGGATCTGTGAACATAGTTTTTAATCTCTTAGGGTTACCAACTGGCTTTTGTTACACCGGGAATTAGGCCTTTGTTTGCCATCTCACGAAAAGTTACACGGGAAATACCAAACTGACGCATATATCCTTTGGGTCTTCCAGTAAGCTTACATCTATTGTGTTTGCGAATCGGCGAGGCATTTTTAGGAAGTTTCTGAAGAGCTTCATAGTCTCCAGCTTCTTTTAATGCTTTGCGTTTTTCAGCATATTTGGCAACAGTTTTCGCACGTTTAACCTCACGTGCTTTCATAGATTCTTTAGCCATCTTAATTCTTTTTAAAAGGGATTCCTAATTCGGTTAATAATGATTTTGCCTCCTGGTCAGTTGGTGCTGAAGTGACAAAAGTGATATCCATTCCGTTTATTCTATTGACTTTATCAATATCAATTTCGGGAAAAATAATTTGTTCTGTTACCCCTAGGGTGTAATTCCCACGTCCGTCAAAGCCTGTCGCTTTTACTCCTTGAAAATCACGAACTCGTGGAAGAGCTGTTGTAACCAAACGATCTAAAAATTCATACATTCGTTCACCTCTGAGCGTAACTTTAGCGCCAATAGGCATTCCTTTTCTCAATTTGAATGTGGCAACATCCTTTTTAGAGATTGTAGAAATGGCTTTCTGACCCGTGATCATCGTCAACTCATCTACTGCGTGATCGATTAATTTTTTATCTGCAACTGCAGCTCCTACTCCACGACTGATGACAATCTTCTCCAGTTTAGGAACTTGCATGATGCTTTTATAACTGAACGCTTCCTTCAACGTATTGACAATACGTTCGTTATATTCTTTTTTAAGTCTAGGTGTGTAACTCATGATTAAATGACTTCATCGGTTTTTTTAGCATATCGTACCTTTTTTCCCTCTTCAACTCGAAGACCTACTCGGGTAGTTTTCCCGTCACTGGTAAGTAAGGATAAATTGGAAACGTGGATAGGCGCTTCTTTTTCTGTAATTCCACCTTGTGGATTTTGTGCGTTGGGCTTGTTGTGTTTCTTAACCAAATTCACACCCTCCACTATGGCTTTGTTAGTTTCACGAGAAACACTCAATACAGTACCTTCAGTTCCTTTGTGGGAACCCGTGATTACACGAACGGTATCTCCTTTTTTAATTTTTAATTTAATGGCCATATCTAATTTTTTATAACACTTCAGGGGCTAGTGAAACGATCTTCATAAATTGTTTATCTCGAAGCTCTCTAGCTACTGGTCCAAAAACACGTGTTCCTCTCATCTCTCCTGTTGGATTAAGTAATACACAGGCGTTCTCGTCAAATCGGATATAAGAACCGTCTGGTCTTCGAATTTCTTTACGCGTACGAACCACAACAGCGGTTGATACTTGCCCTTTTTTTACTGTACCTGAAGGAGACGCTTCTTTTATTGTAACTACAATCTTATCCCCAATTGAGGCATATCGTCTTTTTGTTCCTCCTAGAACACGGATGGTAAGAACTTCCTTAGCACCGGTATTGTCTGCGACTTTAAGTCTTGATTCTTGTTGTATCATCTTATTTCGCTCTTTCTATGATTTCAACCATTCTCCAGCATTTTGATTTGCTCATTGGTCGTGTTTCCATGATTTTAACTGTATCGCCGATATTACAGTCGTTTTTTTCGTCGTGAGCCACATATTTTTTGGTCTTCAAAACGAATTTTCCGTACATCGGATGCTTCACACGTTTGACTTCTGCTACAACAATAGATTTCTCCATCTTATTGCTAGTCACCACTCCAACGCGTTCTTTTCTTAAATTTCTTGTTTCCATGTGCTTATGCTTCTTAGTTGCTAAGGGCTGTTTTTAATCTTGCGATTACCCGACGTGCAGCTCGGATTTGTAACGGATTTTCTAAAGGGGAAATGGCGTGAGTCATTTTTAAGTCTTCCAATTGTTTTTGGCTTTCAGCCAATTTGTCTTGAAGATCTTCTTTAGAAAGTTTATTTATTTCTGTCTGTTTCATAGTTCCTGCTTATGCCTCGTAATCACGAGCGACAACAAATTTTGTTTTTACTGGAAGTTTTTGAGCTGCTAAGCGCAATGCTTCTTTTGCAATATCGTAAGGGACCCCTGCTACTTCAAACATGATTCTACCGGCTTTGGTGACAGCTACGAAATATTCCGGAGCTCCTTTTCCTTTACCCATACGTACCTCAAGAGGTTTTTTGGTAATTGGTTTGTCTGGAAATATTTTAATCCACAACTGACCTTCTCTTTTCATGTAACGGGTCGCTGCAATACGAGCCGCTTCAATTTGTCTTGAAGTAATGAATACGGAGTCTAATGCTTTAATCCCAAACATACCATTCGAAAGTTGATGGCCTCTTTGTGAGAGTCCTTTCATGCGACCTGTCTGCGCTTTTCGAAATTTTGTCTTTTTCGGTTGTAACATGATTTCTTGTTCCTATTATAATTATTTACGTCTTCTTTGGCGATTGTTGGCTTTTGCTCCTCCGTCACCACCTTGTCCTGTTTTCTTAGTCATTCCTACTAAAGGAGAAAGCTCACGTTTACCATATACTTCACCTTTCATAATCCAAACTTTGATTCCCAGACGACCATAAGTGGTATGTGCTTCTACAAGGGCATAATCAATATCCGCTCGAAACGTAGATAGAGGAATTCGTCCTTCTTTGTACGATTCTGAACGTGCCATTTCTGCTCCGTTCAAACGACCAGAAATTTGAATTTTAATTCCTTCTGCATTCATACGAATAGCAGCTGCAATTGCCATTTTAATTGCTCTTCGGTAGGAAATTCGACTTTCAATTTGACGAGCAACACTTGCACCGACCAATTGCGCATCTAATTCAGGTCTTTTGATTTCAAAAATATTGATCTGAATTTCCTTTCCTGTAATCTTTCTAAGCTCTTCTTTCAGTTTATCAACCTCTTGTCCAGCTTTTCCAATGATAATACCTGGACGTGCTGTGGTAATCGTGATGGTGATAATTTTGAGAGTACGTTCGATAATTACGTTAGACACACTCGCTTTTGATAAACGTGCGTGGACGTACTTACGGATTTTATCATCTTCTGCGATTTTATCACCGTAATCTCTACCTCCGTACCAGTTAGAATCCCATCCTCTGATGATTCCTAAACGATTTCCAATAGGGTTTGTTTTTTGTCCCATATTATGATTCTATAGTGTTTGAGCCCACAACCAAAGTAACGTGATTAGAGCGTTTTCGAATTCTATGTGCTCTACCTTGTGGTGCAGGGCGTAATCTTTTCAGCATGCTTCCACCGTCCACACGGATTTCAGAAACAAAAAGCGAAGCTTTTTCAATATCCTGAGATTCGTTTTTAGATTGCCAGTTGGCAATTGCGGAAAGCAATAATTTCTCTAAACGTCTAGAGGCTTCTTTTGGACTAAACTTTAATATGGCTAAAGCTTTGTCTATAGATTCCCCTCGAACTTGATCAGCAACCAAACGCATTTTACGTGGTGAGGTTGGACAGTTGTTCAGTTTGGCAAAGGCCAATGTCTTTTTGGCTTCTTTAAGCGCTTGTGCGGATTGTCTCTTTCGATTTCCCATGAGTACTTTTATTTTTTGCCTTTATTTTTTGCTCCCGAGTGTCCGCGGAAGTTTCTTGTTAAAGAAAATTCTCCTAGTTTATGACCTACCATATTCTCGGTAACATATACAGGAACAAAAGTCTTTCCGTTGTGTACGCCAAAAGTTTGACCTACAAAATCGGGTGTGATCAAAGAAGCACGAGACCATGTTTTGATCACTGACTTTTTATTTTCTTCAATATTTTTTACCACTTTCTTTTCAAGACTGTGGTGTACAAAAGGTCCTTTTTTTAATGAACGAGCCATGCTAAATTATTTTTTTCTGCGTTCGATGATGAACTTGTTACTAGATTTCTTTTTAGATCGAGTTCTAAATCCTTTTGCAGGAATACCATTACGCGATCTTGGATGTCCTCCAGAAGCACGTCCTTCACCTCCACCCATGGGGTGATCTACGGGGTTCATCGCTACTGGTCTTGTTCTTGGTCTTCTACCCAACCATCTTGAACGTCCAGCTTTACCTGATACCAATAATTGGTGATCAGAATTGGATACTACTCCAACCGATGCCATACAGGTAACTAATATCATTCGAGTTTCACCCGAAGGCATTTTAACGGTTGCAAATTTCCCGTCACGTGCCATTAATTGAGCAAATGACCCTGCACTACGAGCGATTACCGCACCACGACCGGGTACAAGCTCAATACAGGAAATAATTGTACCTAATGGAATTTGAGACAAATAAAGAGCATTCCCTACTTCGGGAGCAACACCTTCACCTGAACTAATTTTTTGTCCAACTTGAAGACCACTTTGTGCAATAATGTATCGCTTTTCACCATCTGTATATTCTACTAATGCGATGAATGCAGAACGGTTTGGATCGTATTCTATGCTTTTAATCTCCGCTTCGAATCCAAATTTATTTCTTTTAAAATCAATAATACGGTAACGTTTTTTGTGACCACCACCGATGTGACGGGCCGTCATTTTACCTTTATTATTTCTTCCCCCAGATCTCTTCTTTGGGGTTAACAAACTCTTTTCGGGTTTATCGGTAGTGATGGCATCGAATCCATTTACTACTCTAAAACGCTGCGCTGGAGTTATCGGTTTTAATTTTCTTACTGACATCTGGCGCGATTATAAATTACTGTAAAAATCTATGGCATCTCCCTCTGCAACCTGAACAATAGCTTTCTTCGTTGCATTGGTTTTACCTTTCTGAATACCGGTTTTGGTGTAACGTGTTTTTCGCTCGGGACCACAATTTAGTGTACGAACTTTTTCTACATTGACTCCATAAGCGGCTTCGACTGCTTTTTTGATCTCAACTTTGTTTGACTTTGGGTGTACCAAAAAAGTATATCGGTTGTGAAGCTCACTTCCTAAAGTGGCTTTCTCTGTGATGATTGGTTTGATTAATACACTCATTGTTATTTATTCAAAATTGATTCTAAACCTGCAATTGAACTCTCACTAAGAATCAAACTGTTTGCGTTTGAAATACCGTAAGTATTTAATTCTGAGTTGATTACAACTTTGGAGTTCTTTAAATTACGAGACGACAAATATACATTTTTATTCAAGTCTCCCAACACCAGCAAGCTTTTTTTGTCGGAGAGCCCTAAAGCGGCAAGCATTTGTAAATAATTCTTCGTTTTTGGTGCATCCCATTGGATGTCTTCCAAAACGATAATTGAATTTTGTTTCGCCTTAATGCTTAGAGCGGATTTACGAGCCAAACGTTTTACTTTCTTGTTAACTTTCTGGCTGTAGTCTCTAGGGGTAGGACCAAAAACACGTCCTCCTCCTTTAAAAAGTGGATTCTTGATACTTCCCGCACGGGCTGTACCAGTTCCTTTTTGCTTTTTAATCTTACGTGTGCTTCCTTTGATTTCAGCACGCTCTTTGGACTTGTGAGTCCCTTGACGCTTATTGGCTAAGTGCTGTTTTACATCTAAGTAAATAACATGATCATTGGGTTCAATACCAAAGATTGATTTATCTAACTTAACCTTTCTACCGGTCTCTTTTCCTTCTATGTTGAGTACGTTTACTTCCATTATTTCTGAACTGTTACGTATGCGTTTTTGTGACCAGGTACACATCCTTTAACGATAAGGAGGTTTTTTTCAGGTACAACTTTGATAATTCTTAGGTTTTGAACTTTTACCTTTTCATTTCCCATCTGACCCGCCATACGCATTCCTTTGAATACTCGAGCAGGATAAGAGGCAGCACCAATAGAACCTGGAGCTCTAAGTCGGTTGTGCTGTCCGTGTGTAGCTTGTCCAACTCCACCAAAACCGTGTCTTTTCACTACCCCTTGGAAACCTTTTCCTTTGGAAGTTCCAGAAACGTCAACAAATTCTCCCTCGTTGAAATGAGTCACAGTTACTGTGTCTCCTAAATTTAATTGTTCTTCAAAATTCTGGAATTCGACGAGCTTTCTTTTGGGAGTGGTGTTGGCTTTTTTAAAGTGCCCTTGAGCAGCCTTTGATACTCCTTTTTCTGCCTTGTCATCGAAACCCAGTTGAAGTGCTTCATACCCGTCAACCTCTTTGGTTCTGACTTGGGTAACCACGCATGGACCCAACTCAAGAACGGTGCAGGGAATGTTTTTCCCGTTTTCGTCAAAGAGACTGGTCATACCGATTTTTTTTCCTATTAACCCAGACATTGTTTTTAATTATTAATTAATACTATTTTGATTGTAATTATACTTTGATCTCTACCTCTACTCCACTTGGTAATTCCAATTTCATCAACGCATCGATGGTTTTGGAAGAGGAACTGTAGATGTCCAACAAGCGTTTGTAAGAACACAATTTAAATTGCTCTCTAGACTTCTTGTTTACGTGAGGAGATCGTAAAACAGTGAAAATTTTCTTGTGTGTTGGTAAGGGTATAGGACCCGTTACAACAGCTCCAGTGGTCTTTACTGTTTTTACGATTTTATCCGCCGACTTATCTACGAGATTGTGATCGTACGATTTTAATTTGATTCTAATTTTTTGGCTCATGCGATTTGATTTATGCTTTTTTACCATTTACTTCTGCAATTACACTTTCGGATATGTTAGAAGGTGTTTCTGCATAGTGTGAAAATTCCATTGTTGAAGTTGCACGTCCAGAAGAGAGTGTACGTAGAGAAGTAACGTATCCAAACATTTCGGATAGAGGTACTTCTGCTCGAACAACTTTTGATCCTGCGCGGTCATCCATAGAGTTTACTTGTCCTCGACGACGGTTTAAGTCTCCTACAATATCTCCCATGTTTTCTTCTGGAGTTAAAACCTCCAATTTCATGATAGGCTCCATGATCACAGCTTTCGCCGCTTTTGCTGCAACTTTAAATCCTAATTTTGCAGCTAATTCAAAGGATAGAGAATCCGAATCCACAGGGTGGAACGAACCGTCTTCAAGAGTAATTTTCATGGCATCGAGTTCAAATCCAGCTAAGGGACCGTTCTTCATTGCCTCTTTAAATCCTTTTTCAACAGAAGGAATATATTCTTTAGGTACGTTTCCTCCTTTAACATTGTTAACGAATTCAAGACCTACTTTACCATCTTCTGCTGGTTCAATAGTAAAGACGATATCTGCAAACTTACCACGACCTCCCGTTTGTTTCTTGTAAACTTCACGGTGTTTTGCATTTGCAGTTAAAGCTTCTTTGTATTCTACCTGAGGTTGACCTTGGTTTACTTCGACTTTAAACTCACGACGCAAACGGTCCACGATAATGTCCAAATGCAATTCTCCCATTCCTGAGATAATGGTTTGACCAGAAGCTTCGTCCGTTTTAACTTGGAAAGTTGGATCTTCCTCAGCTAGTTTCGCTAAAGACATTCCGAGTTTATCCACGTCAGCTTTTGTTTTAGGCTCTACCGCAATCCCGATTACAGGATCAGGGAATACCATGCTTTCAAGAATAATAGGATGCTTCTCTGCGGTTAGGGTATCACCCGTTTTAATATCTTTAAATCCAACCGCTGCTCCAATGTCTCCTGCTTCGATAAAATCGATAGCGTTTTGTTTGTTGGAGTGCATTTGGTAGATTCTAGAAATACGTTCTTTGTTTCCTGTACGGTTATTCAATATGTAAGAACCCGCATCAAGTCGTCCAGAATAGGCACGGAAAAAAGCTAATCGACCCACAAAAGGATCAGTAGCAATTTTAAACGCTAATCCAGAAAAGGGTTCGCTAACAGAGGGTTTCCGTTTAATTTCAGCACCCGTATCAGGATGTGTACCGACAATAGCTTCTTTGTCTTCTGGTGAAGGCAAATAACGACAAACGGCATCCAAAAGAAATTGAACTCCTTTGTTTTTAAAAGAAGAACCACAGACCATTGGAATGATACTCATGTCTTGCGTTGCAGCACGGAGTGCTTCGTGAATTTCATCTGGGCTAATAGAATCTGGATCTTCAAAGAATTTCTCTAAAAGTCCTTCATCATACTCGGCTACTGCTTCGATAAGTTCAGCGCGATATTTTTCAACATCAGCGAGCATATCTTCAGGGATAGGCACTTCATCAAAGGTAGATCCGTAGTTATCATCGTGCCAAACAATGGCTTTGTTGGTAACAAGGTCTACAATTCCTCTAAAATCTTCTTCATCACCGATGTTTAAAACGATCGGCACAGCATTGGACTTAAGCATTTCACGAACCTGAGTACTAACACTTAAAAAGTTAGCCCCTTGTCGATCCATTTTATTTACAAATCCAATACGTGGCACTTTGTAGTTATCGGCTAATCTCCAGTTTGTTTCTGACTGAGGTTCAACACCGTCAACAGCAGAGAACAAAAAAACCAATCCATCCAAAACACGAAGAGATCGGTTTACTTCCACGGTAAAATCTACGTGGCCGGGGGTATCGATAATATTAAAGTGATAAGGCTTGGTATCTGCTGTAGGCTTTCCTTGATATTGCGGAAAGTTCCAGGTACAAGTTGTAGCCGCAGAAGTTATTGTAATTCCTCGCTCTTGCTCTTGTTCCATCCAGTCCATAGTCGCAGCACCATCATGAACTTCTCCAATTTTGTGACTGACTCCAGTATAAAAGAGGATACGCTCCGTAGTTGTGGTTTTCCCTGCATCAATATGGGCAGCAATTCCAATGTTTCTTGTATATTTTAAATCTCTAGCCATGGCTAATTATCAATGTGCGTTATGGTATGTTAGAATCTAAAATGTGAAAAAGCTTTATTCGCTTCTGCCATTTTGTGGGTATCTTGACGTTTTTTCACGGCAGCACCTTCTTCTTTTGAGGCAGCCAAGACTTCATTGGCTAAACGAAGAGCCATTGATTTTTCGTTACGCTTTCTCGAATAACTAATGAGCCATTTCATCGCTAGAGAGACTTTTCTATCTGGACGGATCTGCATAGGGATTTGAAAGGTAGCTCCTCCTACTCGTCTGCTGCGCACCTCTACATGGGGCATCACATTCGAAAGGCCTTCTTTCCAAATTTCTAAGGCTGATTTTTCGTCGTCTTGCTTTCGTTCTTCGATGATGTCTATTGCATCATAGAATATTTTAAATGCGGTAGACTTTTTACCGTCCCACATTAAGTTATTGACAAATCGGGTTACCAATTGGTCGTTAAACTTTGGATCGGGTAAAAGGGGACGCTTTTTTGCTTGTTTTTTTCTCATGATTCAGTTGTAAAAGAAATTACCGATTATTTTTTGGGTCTTTTGGCACCGTATTTTGAGCGTCTTTGCAAACGTCCTTCTACTCCGGCAGTATCCAGCGCCCCACGAACTATGTGGTAGCGGACCCCCGGCAAATCTTTAACTCTTCCGCCACGTACCAATACTATCGAGTGCTCTTGGAGGTTGTGTCCTTCTCCGGGTATATACGCATTGACTTCCTTTCCGTTAGTCAATCGAACACGCGCTACTTTACGCATCGCTGAGTTCGGTTTTTTAGGGGTTGTCGTGTAAACACGAGTACAAACCCCACGTCGTTGTGGACACGAATCCAAAGCAGCCGATTTACTCTTCTTGGTAATCGTAACTCTTCCTTTTCGTACTAATTGTGCAATCGTTGGCATATAATTTATCTAATTCCCCATTTTTATGGGCGTGCAAATGTAGAATATTTTTTCTTGGATTCAAACCCTTCAATTGTAAAATTTTAACAATTCTTTAAAAATAATCCTAAGACTGATTTTTTTAATGAAAATCAACTTTCAAAACTTGAACTCGTTATTTTTTTTTGACGAGTTTTTCAAAAATTAATTTAGTAAATAATTCTTGCCAATTTTTCGATTTTAATTGAGCAAAAGAGCCCTTGAGTTGAAAAAATGACCGTTTTATTTCTTGTTTTTAACAAGATTTTAAGAATTTTCCAGACAAGTTTAACCAAATCTATTCTTTATGAAAAAACAATATTTGTTTTTGTCCCTTTTAGGGATTTTGATGGTGCAATTCGGTTTTGCACAAGAAAAAATAATCTCAGGGACCGTTGTAGACGATAGTGGATTGCCTTTGCCAGGAGCCACAATTGTCGTAGAAAATACTACTCGAGGTGTTTCCACAGATTTTGACGGAAATTACAGTATCAGTGCTGCGGTAAACGAGGTATTGATCTTCAGTTTTGTTGGTTATACCGATCAAAGAATTACCGTTGGAAGCTCAGATACGTATAATGTCACTCTCCAGGCAGGTAATGAGTTGGAAGAGGTGGTGGTAACCTCACTCGGTATCAAAAGGGAAAAACAAGCCCTCGGTTATGCTGTATCCGAAGTGGATTCTGGTGCCCTAGAACAAAGAGCTGAAGGGGATGTCGGTCGGGTATTGGCCGGAAAAGCCTCGGGTGTACAAATCACCAACCAAAGTGGAATCTCAGGATCTGGTACGAGTATCGTCATTAGAGGGTTCAACTCTTTTAGCCAAGGGAACCAACCTTTATTCATCGTAGATGGTATTCCTTTCAGTAGTGAAACCAATGCTGTAGGAAGAGAAGGGGAACGTAATGATTTTATAAATGGAAATAATGGGTCTTCCCGATTTTTAGATATTGATCCCAACAACATTGAATCGGTAAACGTTTTAAAAGGATTAGCTGCTGCTACACTTTATGGAACACAAGGGCGCAATGGTGTCATTTTAATAACAACCAAGTCAGGTGCTGCAGGTACTGCAGGTCCGGAATACCTTCAAAAGCTAGTTCGCTTTATGGATGAGATCAATTGAGCAATCGCTATATCTAGTAATTCCAACTAGTTTGAAATTATTTAAAATAATTAAGCAAGTTTTACTAACTCAGATTTAATTATTAAATGCGTTTATGATAAAGTCAGCTATCTCTTTTTGAGTTACAGCGTTTTTTGTCGTGAATTTACTAGATCTAAAAAATCTTTTTGAATATTTAATCCTCTTAAAATGTAGCGTTTAAGCATATCTAGAATAATTTAAACGGCTTGAAACGCATATTATGTTTGAAGCCTGAGTATAATTTTTACAAAAAATTAACATTTATTAAATATAATTTATAATTTTGTTTACTAAATTTTTTAAAAATGAAACACTTATATTATTTGATGTCTCTGTTGCTGTGCATACAAATCGCTGTAGCGCAGAGCACAATTACTGGTAATGTCACTGACGAGCAAGGATTACCGTTACCTGGCGCTACAGTTTTGGAAGCAGGAACAAGTAATGGTACAACTACTGACTTTGATGGAAATTACAGTATCACGGTAAACGATGGTGCTGAAATCCAATTCAGTTATGTGGGTTACTCGACTGTTAATCAAACGGTAAATGGTCAGGATACAATAAATGTATCCATGGAACCAAGTAACCAGTTAGAAGAAGTAGTTATAACTTCTTACGGTATCAAAAAAGAGGCTAAATCTTTAGGATATTCTGTAGCTTCTGTTGCAGGAGATGAATTATCAAAAAGAGCGGAGCCCGATGCGTTAAGAGCTATGCAAGGTAAAATGACTGGAGTTGTTATTACCGGTGCTGGAGGTGCTCCCGGACAATCTACAAAAATTAACATACGTGGTGTTTCCTCACTAACAGGAAATACACAACCCCTTTTTATTGTAGATGGTATTCCTTTTGACAACAGTGTAAATGCCAGTCAAGGGGCAGCACAAAACACTGTATTCTCAAATAGAGCTTTCGACTTAGATCCAAACTCAATCGAATCGATAAGTGTTCTTAAAGGCGCTGCTGCTTCTGCATTATACGGGTCACGAGCAACAAACGGTGTTGTTGTGATTACAACTAAAGCAGGTTCTCAGAGCGCCAAAAAAGGTTTAGAAGTTTCTTACAACTCTACTTTTGCAATAACCGAAATTTCTGGTATCCCTGATTATCAAGATACATACACACAAGGTTCAAACCAAGTGTATAATGGAGGTTACATTGGAAACTGGGGATCTCCCTTTCCAGATAAAGTAGACGAGATTAACCAAAGATACGGTACAAATTACGAACCTATTTATTCTGTTTATCCTGATGGAACAAACTACCCTAGTGGTACTGCTGCTAACCCTATTAGCAATCGATTCCGTGGTGTTTTTCCAGATTTAATGCAAGATTACACTATGCCTGATGGTTCTGTAATTTCTGTATCTGCTCCTTATGAAATAAAGCCAAATGATATTATTGGTGGGTTTTTTAACCAAGGAACTACCCAAGACCACTCGATTAGTATCTCCTCAGGTGGAGAGAACACATCTTTAAACGCTGGGTTTTCTCAAATGATTCAAGAAGGAATTATACCTAATCAAACAGCATCTAGATCTTCCTTATATACTGGGGGAAATTCTGTACTTGATAATGGAATCATTTTGTCTGGTACCATTAATTATGTAAACACAAAACAAAAATCACCAACATCAGGTGCAAGTGCATTTAATGATTACTACGGTGGAGGTGGTGGTTCAATTTATTCAAGGTTATTTTATTTACCTAGAAATTTTGATTTGAACAATTTACCTTGGGAAAATCCAGCAGACGGATCTAACATATTTTACAGAGCGCTAGATAACCCAATTTGGATTGCAAACAATAACTTCTATGAAAGTGATGTTAATCGTATTTACGGAAACCTAACAGCTTCTTATGACATTTCTGAAGGTATAAACATTCTTTTAAAAGGTGGTATTAACACGTATCACGAAGCAAGAAGAAACAATGTTCGTTCTGGAGGTATTTCAAATCCTGATGGTTACGTTAGCACTGTGGATTTGAATAATTCAGAAAAAGATTTTACCGCTCTTTTAAGTATAGATAAAACTCTTACTGATAATATCAGTTTAAAAGGAACTTTCGGATTTAACGCCAATGAGCGAAAGCTTACTGGAAGAGGTGTAACTGGAAATACAATTATTTCTACCGGATTAAATGTTACTAACGCTACATCAACCCAGATTGTTGATAGTGATTTCACCCGAAAAAGAAGAATCTACGGTTATTTTGCTGATCTTTCTTTCGGATATAAAGACTATTTATACTTTAACTTAGTTGGAAGAAATGATGTTTCATCTACGCTTCCAATCGGGGCAAATAGTTATTTCTATCCTGGTGCGAGTATTTCATTAATGGTTAATGAATTGGTAACCTTACCTGACTTTTTTGATTCATTAAAACTAAGAGTTGCCAATACAAAAGTAGGTAATGATGCAGATCCATATAGAACGGCCACTAGCTTCTCTATCGGAAACCCATTTACCTCCCCTTTGTATGGATTAAATAATGTTGCTTCTCTCCAGAATACTCTTGGAAACTCTGCATTAAAACCTGAATTTACTTCAGAAGTTGAAGCAGGTCTTTCAGCTGTATTATTGAATAATCGTTTAAGTTTTGATGTAACCTATTTTTCAAGAGTTTCTACCGAACAAATTGCAACTGCAGCTGTGGCGAGATCTTCAGGATTTTCACAGAGTGTTGTTAATATTGGAGAGTTAAGTAACAAAGGTTGGGAAATAGGTCTTGACACTTACCCAATTGCTACAGATAACTTTACTTGGAATACCTACTTTGCTTTCACCAAAATTGAATCTCTTGTTGTAGATGCTGGTCCAAATGGAGAAATTTTCGTTGGTGGTCCAGGTTCATCACTTGGAACTATTCATAGAAATGGATTCCCTTATGGTCAGATTTTTGGTTCATACAACGCAAAAGATGACGAAGGAAATCTATTGATTAATAAAGCAACTGGTTTACCCTTTGCTGCTGCTCAATCAGATATAATTGGAAATCCAAATCCCGACTTTACTTTAGGAATCAACAATGAATTTAGTTATAAAAACTTTACATTAAGAGCTCTAATCGATTGGAAACAAGGTGGAGATTTTTATTCTTTTACAGCTGCATCTTTAATGCTTAGAGGACAATTAGCAAATTCCGTAGAAAGAGAAGATCTTCGTGTTGTACCTGGTGTTTATGGTAGCAACCAATCATATGAAGCAATTTTAGATTCTAATGGTAATAAAATACAAAACACTACGGGTATAACCTCTTTTGACTCACACTTTAGTGATGGATGGGGGGCATACGGACAAGATGAAGTGAATGTTTATGATGGTACTACAATTCGTTTAAGAGATATTGGTTTAATCTATAATGTACCAACTACATTACTAGAAAGAACATTTATCGGGACGGCTTCTTTATCATTAAATGGAAGAAACATATTTTGGAAAGCTCCAAACGTATTGGAAGGTTTGAACTTAGATCCAGAAGTATTAGCTGAAGGTGCATCATCTAATGTTCAAGGATTTGAATATGGTGCAACGCCAACTACAAGAAGTTATAGTTTGAATATAGCTCTTACATTTTAATTAAATAAAAAGGAATAGTCATGAAAATATTAAAATCAAAAAACTATTATCTGTTCTTCGCCTTACTCCTACTCGTAGTAAGTTCATGTGAAATAACTGATTTAGATATCAATACAGACCCGAATAATGCGTCTGAAGCCTCGCTTAATCTATTGTTAACCAGTGCACAATTTGAAGGTGTTAACACATTTGCAGGTGGTCTAAATAATGCTACAATGGGCTTTCAGGGAATTAACACTTCTAACGACGACTTCAATTTCACTAATGCTAGTTGGAATGGTACATGGAACTTTCTATACTCCGGACCTTTAAAGGATTTAGAAGAAATAATCAGTGGTGCTGATCCTGAGGTGAACCCTAATTATTTAGGAATCGCTCAAATCATGAAAGCTTATTATTTCACTACTATGGTTGATCTATGGGGTGATGTACCTTATTCTGAAGCCTTTAAAGGAAATGCAGAGGAAACCATTACTGAACCTGTTTACGATTCAGGAGCAAGTATTTATGCTGATGCGTTTTTATTGATTGATCAAGGAATCACAAATCTAGCAAAATCGCAAGGGGTTTCTGTTAAAGGAGATATCATTTATGGTGGAAATTTAACTAGATGGAGAAAAGCAGCTAAATCACTCAAATTAAAGTTGTTAATTAACACAAGAAACGTGAATAGCAACACTGCTGCGATTCAATCCTTAATATCTGAAGGTGATCTTATCCTATCTGGTTCTAATGATTTTCAGTTAAGATTTTCTTCTCTTAAAAATCCCGATAATCGTCATCCAATGTATCAAGCTGGTTATGCTGGTGGAGAAGCGGGATATTCATATTTCGGACATCAATTAATGTATGAAATGTTATCTTCAAAGGATCCTAGGACGCCTTTCTATTTTAAAAGACAAACTACTACAATTCTAGATCCAGAGGACCCCACTGCTAAACAAACCATTCCCTGTTCACAAAGAGATGATTGTGTATACAATTATTTCGTAACTAGTTCTAAAGTTACGAATGGAATTTTTGGTGTTGATCCAGATGGTTTGACAGACTCTCAAGCTAGCTATTTGGCTGGATTCTTTGGAAGAGATCGATCAGATCCATCAGGTATTCCAAATGACAACCCCCTTCGGACTACAGTTGGAGCCTATCCAGCGGCAGGTTTATTTGATAAATCGGCAGGTTTAACAGGTGGAAATAAATTTGGAGTAGGAGATGGAATTTTTCCTATCATAAGTTCTTGGATGGTAAAATTCTGGATGCTTGAGGCTCAAATTGCTCTTAATGTAAATACTGGATATACTGAATCCGATCTTCTTGCTGAGGCGATTGGTGATCAAATGAAAAAGGTAATATCCGTTGGAACTAGTGCAGATCCGCAAGCTTCCTCTGATATATCCAATTGGCCAAACCTTTATTCGTGGCCTATCGTTTTTAAAACTGAAAATGAATATATCAATTCAATTATTTCTGATTATCCTACTTCAGGAAGCAGCAACCAAAGGTTGAATACTGTGTTGAAACATGCATGGTTTGCAAACTTTGGAAACGGATTTGAAGGTTACAATTCTTTTAGAAGAACTGGTTTTCCTTCTGATATCCAAGCTCCTCTTCAATTGATTCGCCAATTTGCATTATCATTTCCCTATGCTCAGGATGAAATCAATTTAAATCCAAATACTCCTCAAAAAGCTTATGATAGTCCATCAGCAGCTATATTTTGGGATATTCTTAAATTTCAATTTTAAAACCAAAAGGACATGATTAAGATAAAAAAATATTTTTACCCTACTGTTATTATAGCTTTATTGCTAGTAGGGTGTAAAGACGAATCTTTGATTACACTTCCTGAATGGGAAAGTGCGGTGCATGGGTATGCAGAATTAAGTGCAGGCTCAAAGGACAATTTCAAAAATGGAGATCAATCAATTGACATATCGTTTGATTTAAAATGGAAATCTATTGATAAGGAAAATGTTGTAACCAATATAGATTTGTATATTACTTTCAATGAAACATTTGTAGACTTGGATGGCAACAATAAAACTGCTGCTCATGGAGGTGCTGATGGAATACTTTTCAAATCTTTTGCTGCTCCAGCTGAAAACACTTTCACTTCGTTTAAGATCACTCAAAGAGATGTATATGAGCTATATAAAAACACAACCTATAATTACGGAAATGGTGCGGAGAGTGTTTTTGACAATAGTTTTACTACGAGAAACTCAACTAACAAACTTTTTATCCCAGGTGATTCTTTTGCGGTAGATTGGGTTCTTACAACTGAAGATGGTAGAGTATTTGACTCTTGGTCTCCTTCTGTATGTAATGAATTTCCTGAAGCAAATTGTAAAAAATCTTGGAGTGTAGTTTGTGCTGAAACTATTGAAAATCCAACTGGAGATTATAAAATAAGCTTACAGGATAGTTATGGAGATGGTTGGAATGGAGCATCCATTGCAGTTGATATTGATGGTGTAGTTACCAATGTAACAATTGATGATGGTGCTAGTGGTTCTGCCATTATTTCTATCCCAGATGGGGCTTCATCAATCACATTTGCTTATGTTTCTGGAGATTGGGATAGCGAAGTAACTTTCCAAATCACTTCTCCTAGTAACAACATCATTGCAAGCGCTGGTCCTTCTCCTGCTGTGGGACTAATTAAATTAGATCTTTGTAAAGAATAAAGATTCAGCTTATTAAATTTTTAAAAACCCAATGCTCTGCATTGGGTTTTTTTAGTAATAATAGATTATAAAATTCATCATCTCGTCTGTAGAATCCCAACCATATCCAATATCTTTTGGTGGTTGATTTGGATTTTCAGGGTTTGATTCCGAATTATCAAAAGTTGCTGTGATTAGTAAAACCGTTCCCTTAGGAAGGAATTGAGGTTTATCGAATAAATAAGTAGATTGCCAATTGAAATCCCAATGGTCTATCTTAATTATTGGTACTGCAGTACCGTCCGGTGTAACGGCTAAAGCTTTAAAACTATCCCCAATAAAGTGCATATGGGGCATTATTGAAACTATGTTAATGGAATCCTTCAATGTGTAGCTGACGTAAAAAGTGGGTTTTGTATTTGCCGGTATAAAAAAAGGCTGGTTGGCTATATCTCCTTCCCGAATAGTGAGTACATTAATCTCCTTCTGTATCTTATCTTTTGCAAAATACAATTTGATTTGAGAAGAATCGATTTCTTTTCTCGAAGTAGGAGCATAATGAATATTTAGAATGAGATCAGAATTTTTAAAAATCTTTTTTCCCGTTCCTAAAGGGTAAGAAACAGGAAGATTTCCAGGTACCCAACCATATAAAAACTCATCTGCCAAAGGTTTTTTCTGAAATTCGAGGGATTTAGGATCAAATTCAGATAATCCATCTATTCCCCTAATTTGATTTGTTGTATCTATCATAATACGACTATGATGGATAACTCGTTTATTTCCTGGAACAAATTCAACAGCGGATAGATAGGTGTCTTCTGGAATATCCGTTGGAATATTAAAAAAACGATAATCTTCAATACTTTGATCAGACAATTGATATTGTTTTGATATGGATAAAATTAAATCTGGGTTTCCAAGTGTAAACTTAGATTCTAAAGCAGATTTATAGTCTTTTTTTCTCCCTTTATTAAAACCAGTTTCTGCCCATTTTAATATTAAATTTTTAGAATTTGAGTCTAAGAAACGTTCGTTTTTAAAAGATCTAAATTCTGGATCGGCTTGCCAAGGTGGCATATATCCAGATTGTGTAACATTAATTATCATTTTAATTTTTGACCGAACTTCTTCATAATTTGTAAGTGGGAAGGGACCTAAACCTCCATTTTGATGACATTCTACGCAATTTGAATTTATAATGGGTGCGATATCCTTATAGTAAGATGGTATCCTTTGAGAAAAGAGTATTTGAACTTGAAATAAAAAGAAAATAAGTGTAACGTTATAATTCATTTTATTCGATATAACAACCAATGGCCTGAACATATGGGATTTGAATTTTTGTGCCGTTTAATAATGAATTCATCGCGTCTTCTAAATAGTGAGATGTTATCAAATTTCTATTTTTACCTAAGGAATAAAACCAATTATCTATGGCCCCATTATAGTGAATGGTATATTCTTGATCAAGAAGAAAAACTTCTGGTGTAACTTTTGCTCCTAAATGTTTTGCTTTTTTGTTTTTGTGATCTATATATAGATCAAAATCTAATGCATAATTTTCAATAAATTCAATTTTTTCAGAACGGTTGGTTTGACCTGTTAAATAAAAATGAAATGAAATTTTGTTATTATATAGTAATCTAAGTTCTTTCAACCGATTCATATATTTTTGAGAAATCGGACAATCAATAGCCAAAAAAATAATGCTTATATACTCTGTTTCCGTACGGTTAAAAATTTTTTTAAATCCTTTTTTATTAATTTTTATTGTTTGAGCATTCAGTATGGGATCAAATATATTTTCTTGAGAGAAAGAATATCCATTAAAAAATAAAAAAGTGATAAAAAGATATTTTAACAAAATAATTAAATTGATAGAATAGTGTCATCCAAATATATAAATTAGTTATATTGTTTCAATACGGTCAAGTATATAAATCATTTTATAAAATTACTAGCCAGTAATATTTTATAGCTTTATGGATATACATATCCTCTCCAAAAGGTAGCTTCACCTCTTCCATTGTATTTCCAAACGATTTCTCCCAAACGATTGACTTCCCAATACCCATAATCGCCTTCACAAATTAATGTATTCCCATTGGGCAAACGATAGGCACCTGATATTTTTCCAAAAAACAGCTCTTCATTAGTGAAACTCCAGGTTACTTCGGGAATAGTCCATATTGAAGGATTTGAATCATAAGTGGGCAAAATGAATTCATAAACTATCGATTGTTGTTCTCTACTTCCATTCATGTAGATAAGAAAACGCCCTTCCGTTTTGGGATCCAAAGTAACTAGGCTGGGATGATGATTATTAAAAAATAAGCGTTCTTGATTAACCCCATAAGCTTTTGGGTTTCCGAAACGGTACTTTAAATCCCCTAAGTTAGTCTTGGTTTCGTCAGTGGTATAATGATGGGGTATAACCCAAACTTCGCTATAAAAATTTACACTCAAATAAATAACATCATTTACCGAATCGTAGAAAATACCATTTGCATGCATCAAATCTCCATTTTCCTCATTAAAATAATTCAAATCAATTTTCTGAGGGGATAAAGAAATCTGACCGTAATTTGAAACTTCTGAATTAAAATCTTGAATCAGATGATCTGCACTTCTCCATTCCCAAACAATCCTTTTATTCGTTGGGTTAAGTTCTATGATTTTTTCTAAATATATTTCTCCGTCGTTATCATAACCCATAGATTTTGCATCTTGACCACTAAATTTTTCCCATACCATGAGAAGGATATTTCCATTGGGCAATACCTCAAAATCATGATGTAATAATTCGGTAGCTGAGTTTAATTCGTATTCAAAAATTAGATTCCCATTAGAATCATATTTTTTAAGAATCCCTCCATAACCACCAAAAGAAAAAGATACTTGCTCTGGTTTGAACAACCCCATTATACTTCCATCATTAAATAACTCAAGATCATTACCAAGCTTCGCATCAAACTCCCACTTTTGAATAATTTGTCCTGTTTTAGAAACCAAATAAGCTTTAGTTCCTCCATTCTCAATCATAAAAACGGGATTTGGATCAATCCCTTTGGGATTATAAATTTCAATTTCTTCTGATAATTCTGGAAGTGCAAGGAATACAGCAGTGATTACGATATCTTGAATTAAAGTGAAACTCAATTCTTGATCCTCAATTGGCTGTTCTAATCCCTCCCAACGTTCAAAATAATACCCCTCAGAAGGAATAGCTGATAAGGTAATTTCATCTCCAAAGACAAATGGTGCATTGGGAGAATTAACTATTCCCTCACCTAAAGTTTCAATATTTAATGCGATAATTTCGTGATTAGAATTATCATCTTCTTCAGTCGTACAATAATTAAATATTAATAGAAACGTAAAAGCTAATCCAAAAAATATTGGTAAACGATTAAAATAAAACCTAGTTTTCAAATAAGCCATGAATTTGTTTTTTTGAAAATTATATAAATTTCAGTTCAAATGACATTAAAAACCTTTAAAAAGTTTTGATAAGATCTATATAAGGCGAATTAAATAAGCTATTTTTGATGCATGGAAACCGTAACGATATTTGGAATTCGAGCTATTATTGAGGCAATTCAATCTGATAAGCCAATAGATAAAGTTTGGATATTAAAAGGCATCAATAGTCCACTCGCAGAACAATTATTTCAACTTATCCGATCTAAAAATATCGCTTTTAGTTATGTTCCCATAGAACGGTTAGAACGGTTTTCAGAAAAAAATCATCAAGGAGCTATTGCACGTATAGCAGCTATTAGGACTCATGAAATGGAGTCTCTCGTAGAAAAAATAATGGCAAGTAAAAAAAATCCTGTTTTTGTTCTTTTGGATGGTATAACGGATGCCAGAAATTTTGGAGCTATCCTTAGAACTGCCGCAGCTGTGGATGTGGATGCACTCTTCATTCCAATTAGTGGTAGTGCTCCTTTAAATGGAGATGTAGTTAAAACTTCAGCTGGAGGAGCTTTTAAAGTTCCTATTTCAAAAGTAAGTCATCTTAAAGATGTAATTTTTTACTTAAAGGCCAACTATATTACTATTTATGCAATTACCGAAAAAGCTCAAGAAAGTCTTTATCAATCAAAATTGAAAGGTCCGATAGCACTTATATTTGGATCGGAAGATGTTGGAATATCATCAGGGCTTCTCCATTTAGCAGATAATCAATTCAAATTACCTATGCAAAAAAACACGAACTCTCTGAATGTATCAGTAGCTTGTGGTGTTGTATTTTATGAAGTCATAAGACAGCGAATGAAATAAATAAACTGCTATATTAGAGCTATGAATACTCCTCTAGCAGAACGAATGCGGCCTAAAACATTAGCCGATTATTTTGGTCAAGAGCATCTTGTAGGACCAAAAGGAAGTCTTACTCAAATGATTACAAACGGTGTATTTCCTTCCTTAATCTTTTGGGGACCTCCAGGAACTGGAAAAACTACTTTAGCTCAACTTTTAGCCCTTGAAAAAGACCGTCCCTTTTACCAACTTTCTGCCATAAACGCAGGAGTCAAAGAAATACGTGAAATCATTCACAAAGCAGAGCACAGTGGCGGATTGTTCTCTGGAAAAAGCCCAATTCTATTTATTGATGAAATTCACCGATTTAGTAAATCACAACAGGATTCCTTACTCAATGCGGTAGAAAAAGGAATTCTCACCCTTATCGGTGCAACTACTGAAAATCCAAGCTTCGAAGTAATTAATGCATTACTCTCCCGATGTCAAGTGTACATTCTTAACCCCCTCAAAAAAGAGGATTTGGAAAAGATTTTGGAAACAGCAATTGCCCATGATCCTCAATTAAAACTCAAAAAAATCACAGTCAAGGAATCCGAAGCATTGATAGAACTTGCAGGTGGAGATGCTCGAAAATTACTCTCTCTTTTAGAATTGGTAATTCAAGCACATCCAAAAAATTCCATAGAAATAACGAACGATTTTGTCTTTGAAACTGTACAAACCAATACTGTGCTCTTTGATAAAAATGGAGATTTTCATTATGATATTGTTTCTGCATTTATCAAATCTATCCGAGGGAGTGATCCCAACGCTGCCGTCTATTGGCTAGCTAGAATGATTGAAGCAGGTGAAGATATCTTATTTATCGCACGACGTCTTCTCATCCTAGCTGCTGAAGATATTGGTATAGCAAATCCTACGGCTTTGGTATTAGCAAACAGTACTTTTCAAGCAGTCGGAAGTGTAGGCTATCCCGAAGGTAGAATTTTACTTAGTGAATGTACACTCTATTTAGCTAGCTCACCAAAAAGCAATAAAGCGTACTTAGCAATAGATGCTGCCCTTGCTAAAGTAAAACAGACGGGGAATCTACAAGTCCCCTTACATTTAAGAAATGCGCCTACAAAGCTCATGAAGGAAATGGGATATGGTAAAGGGTATCAATATGCACATGATTACAAAAATCAATTTGTTGATCAAGAATTTCTTCCTGAACAAATTGCTGGAACTAAATTTTACGATCCAGCGGATAATCCTAAAGAAAAAACAATCCGAAGTTTTCTAAAAGACCGTTGGAAAAATAAATACGACTACTAATTTTTCTTCCAAAAGAAAGGAGAGAACAAAATCAATACCGTAAATAATTCCAGACGACCTAATAACATCAAAAATGAAGCCCACCATTTACCGAATTGTGGTAGGGCAGCATAGGTATTGCTCGGACCAAAATCTCCTAGTGCTGGACCAACGTTCCCCAAAGTGGAAGCGGAGAGACCTATAGCAGATTCAAAATCCATTCCCATTGTACCAAATCCTACTGCGCCTAAAATAAAACTGAGCATATACAAAATAAAAAAGCCAAGGATGTTGTAGGCAATAGCATCACTTACGGTTTTCTTGTTATAACGCGCTTGAATAATCGCATTGGGATGAAGGGCTCGTTTAAATTCTAAAAAACCACTTTTAATCATGAGCATATGCCGAACAACTTTTACCCCTCCAGCCGTAGAACCTGAGGATCCTCCAAGAAACATCAATCCAAAGAAAACGATGGTAAGTAAAGGAGTCCATTGTGTGAAATCTGCAGACACAAAACCTGTGGTAGTGATCACGGCAACAACTTGAAAAAGGGCATCACGAAGACTGGACTCCAAAGTCACCCAGGTCGCTCCTGAAGTCAATCCACTTGCTTTATTAAAAATAAAGATTGCGGTAATCAAGGAGAAAATTAACACAAAACTTAAATAAACCCTGAACTCTTCATCTTGGAGAACTTTTTTAAATTTTCCCGTAAAAATAAAATAACTCAGAACAAAATTTGTTCCTGCCAAAAACATAAAAAACAAGATGATGTATTGAATCAGAGGCTGGTCATTCCAAAATGCAATACTACTGTTTTTTGTAGAAAATCCTCCCGTAGAAACCGTACTCATGGCATGATTTACTGCATCGAAAAAAGACATTCCTGCAAAATACAAGAGTACTGTTTCTAAACAGGTATAAACCACGTAAATTAACCATAGTCTTTTGGCAGTATCGGTAATTCTAGGATGTAATTTATCCCCTGCTGGACCGGGTGCCTCTGCAGTAAAGAGCTGAATCCCTCCTATTCCGAGAAAAGGAAGTATCGCAATCGCTAAAACGATAATTCCCATCCCTCCTATCCAATGGGTAGTACTTCGCCAAAATATAATTCCTTGAGGTAAAATCTCAATATCGTTTAAAACTGTAGCTCCTGTAGTGGTATATCCCGACATCGTTTCAAAAAAACTGGAGGAAAGGTCGGTAAAAGTACCTGTTAGCAGATAGGGGAAGGTTCCCGATAAGGCCATCAAAACCCATCCAAGACTCACTATTAAATACCCTTCTCTTTTTTGAATTTGCTTGTCGTGTTGTCTTCCGAAAAGCATCATTAATGCACCTATGGATAAGACTAAAAAAGCAGCTAATGTAATTTCAAATGTAATTCCGTCTTTATACACAAAACTGATCAGGGAGGATAGGAGCATTAATCCGCCATTGAAGAGCAGTAGAATGCCCATTAAAAAAACAACAATTTTAAAATTCAGTTTATGCATTCACCTTTTATAAAAATAACTGCTCGATCCGCTTAATTGATCGTGGCAGACAGCAGACAACCAATCTATCGCCTGGTTTGATGGTGTAATCTCCAAGAGCTATGATTCCAACTCCTTCTTTTATAACCCCACCGATGATAGCCGTTCTGGGGAAATCAACATCTTTAATTTTATAATTTGCAACTTTTGAATTTGCATTGACAACAAACTCTAAAATTTCAGCATTCAGATTATTCAGTGTAGTCATATCAACGACCTCACCCTTTCTGATGTATCTAAAAATAGTGTTTGCTGTAAGTAATTTTTTGTTGATCAGGGTATCGATTCCAATAGAATGAGACAACTGAAAATAATCCATGTTTTCAACCAATGCAATGGTCTTCTTGACATTTTTTGTTTTCGCCATCAAACACGACATGATGTTTGTTTCAGAATTTTCAGTAACTGAAATAAAAGCGTCCATACTAGATAATTCTTCTTCATCTAATAATTCCACGTTTCTGCCATCTCCCTGAATGACTAAAGCGTTTGGCAGTAAATCCGCGATTTCAAAGGCTTTCTTTTTGTTTTTTTCTATGACGGTAACCTTAAATTTTTTGGAGCAAAGTTCTCTAGCGGTATTGAATCCGATTTTTCCACCTCCAAGAATCATGACGTTTTTAATTGCTGTTTTTTTCTTTCCAGTCAATTTATATAACTCTTCCACTCCTTCTTTGAGGGTGATAAAGAAAACGGTGTCTCCCGTTTCAAAATACGTATCTCCTCTAGGAATTATGGTAGCCTGAGTACCCAAACGCTGAATAGCGATAGGCATAAAATGAACATCCGGGAAAATTGAAGCCGCTTCTTTGACACTTTTCCCAACAAAGGGAACGTCTTCATCCAATTTAGTTCCTATTAAAGTGAGCGCACCTTCTTCAAATTCATAGCTGTTTGTAAATGCGGATTGATCCAGCAATTGTTGGATCTCATTTGCTGCAAGTTCTTCTGGAGAGATTAACTCATCTACACCAATTTCTTGGAAACTGATGGTGTCTTTTGCTTTAATAAACTCAAAATTTGAAATTCTAGCAATCGTTCGTTTACTTCCTAATTGCTTTGCAATCGCGCAAATTGTTATGTTGGTTGCCTCTTCAGAGGTCACGGCAATAAAAAGATCGGAAGAAGCTACATTGGCCTCCTGCATCAAGGAAAGAGAAAGTGCATCCCCTTTAATAGCTTTGATGTCCAAATGGGATTCTGCGTAATTTAATCTGTCCTTCTCAGTATCGATTAAAGTAATGTCTAAAGACTCAAAAGAAAGAAGTTTCGCCAAATGGAATCCAACTTCTCCGCCCCCTGCAATAACGATTTTCATATGATGGTATCGAAATACAAAACAAATATACGAATATTCACTATTGAAGCGTAAAATATAAAACCCTCATCAATTGCAAATCCTTATCTTTGCACCGCTATGAAAGAATCAATAAAACCCAATCAAAATCATTCGGATACCAAAAAAAAGCAGGTAACTCGAATGTTTGATGGGATCTCAAAGAGTTACGATATTCTCAACAGAATTATCACTCTTGGAATTGATGTCATTTGGAGAAAAAGAGTAGTCCGTTTGCTCAAAAATGAAAACCCAAAAAGTCTATTGGACATTGCAACGGGAACTGGTGATTTGGTTATTGAACTCGCCACTTTGGATGCTGAAAAAATCATTGGATTGGATATTTCTCCCGGAATGTTGGAAATTGGAAAGCAAAAAGTAAAAAAAAGCGGTTTAGACCATCGGATAGAGATGCAATTGGGTGACTCTGAAGCACTACATTTTGAAAACAACAGTTTTGATGCTGTTACAATCGCATTTGGGGTTCGTAATTTTGAAAATTTAGATTTGGGATTACAAGAGATTTTCCGTGTAATTAAGCCCAAAGGATCTTTTGTGGTTTTAGAAACTGCAGTTCCCAAAAATCCTTTTCTTAAAGTATTTTATTCAATTTACACTCAGCAAATAATGCCCTTTGTAGGAAAACTTTTTTCAAAAGATCGTTCTGCCTACCAATACCTTTCAGATTCTGCAGCAGTTTTCCCTTGTGGTGAAGCATTCAACAATATTTTACGGAAAAATGGGTTTATAGAAGTGGAAGATTACCCGCAAACCCTAGGGGTATCTTCAATTTATTTTGCAAAGAAACCCTAGTGTTCGTTTAAAAGTACTCCTCTGTTTTTTTACTTGCTTCAGTGTGAGCCTGCTGTTTGCACAATATCCTGTTGTAAGAGAGCGCATAACAAACCTTCCCAATTTTGATAAAAGAACAGTTCACTATGGCTATTTTTTAGGGGTGAATCAATACGATTTTAAATTTGAGTACATTCCCACTTACTACAAAGAACTCATGTATAAGGATGTTGCCGTAGAACAAAACAAAGGATTTTTGGTTGGTCTGCTTGGAGATTTAAGAATCAATGAGTATTTAAATTTACGATTTGAACCTGGTCTATTTTACAACAAGCGCTTTTTACAATTTTCCGAATATTCAGAATTCACAAGAGAGTCCGATTTGAGAAGAGAAATCAAATCCACCTACATCCATTTACCCTTACTTTTAAAAATCAGCACAAAACGAATTAATAACTTCAGACCTTTTATTATTGGTGGTTTTTCTACCGATTTTAACCTTTCAAGCAATCAAAAAAACCCGAACGATAATGCCAGTAATGTATTTCGGGTAACTACGCAAACCTACAATTACGAATTGGGCTTGGGCTTTGAATTTTATTTATATTACTTTAAATTTTCCCCTTCGCTAAGAGGTATTTTCTCTATTCAAAATGAAATGATTCCAGACAATGATGTCGACAGTCCCTGGACTGGAAAAATTTCAAACTTATTCTCCCGAGGGGTCGGATTGATTATTACTTTTGAATAATCTATCGTGCTCTAAAAATTTCACTCAGCACAATGGCTGCAGCTGTGGCAACATTTAAACTTTCGGCTTGATTCCCTTTTCTGAAATTTGGAATGGAAATCAGGTTACTTACTTGAGCTGAAACTTCACCAGAAATTCCGTGAGATTCACTTCCAAAAACAAAGCTAGCCTTTTCAGGAAGTTTGGTTTTATAGATAGATTCTTCTCTAGCTGCTGCCCCATACATGGGTTTATTCAAAGCAACTAAAGTAGTTCCCAAATCACGAACATAATGGCAATGCACCCGTACCATTGAACCCATGGAAGCTTGAATTACTTTGGTGTTATAGCAATCTACTGTAGTTTGGCTACAAATCAATTCAGACAGACCAAACCAATCACACAAACGGATAAGGGTACCCAAATTTCCTGGATCACGCACTCCATCTACGGCTAGAGTTATTGGCTCTCCTAAAATAGGCTGCTCAGGTCTAATTTTAAATACCCCTAAAACAGGACTTGCTGTTTTAAAATGAGTAATTTGTTCCATTTCTTCCCAACTAATTTTTTCTGCTTTAGAATGAAATTGGGATTCAATTGCAAATAATGACACAAACTCCCAGGCTGAATCCAACAATTCGGTAACGACTTTCTCACCCTCTGCTACGAACAGTCCTTGAGTTACACGATGTTTTTTTTGACTTAATTGAAGGATTTGCTTACGCTGATTCTTGGAGAGCATAAAAATGGCTTATTTTTGGATTTAAATTCCAGAGTGTGTATCGTTCACAAACAAAATTAATCATTCTATTTCTTTCAAGCCTAACTCTTTTGAGTTGTTCTGGAACAAGAGCGTATAGGACTCAAGAGGTATTGATTAATAAAAATGAGATTTATAAAAATTCAACCCTTTTAAAAAACGATCCTGTTAACTTCATTATCACGACTCCTGCAAATAAAAAATTTCTTGGGATACCCATAAAAAAAATACTTTATGAAATAGCACACCCAGCGCCAGAGGAAAATTTCAATGCTTGGCTGAATAAAAAAGAAAATCGAAAAAATCGCTTGGAGAAAATACTTTCTCCAAAACAAGTATTGGCTTTGAGAAACTATAGTGTAAAGTTCAATAATTGGCTAAAAAACAATGGTGAACCCCCAGCTGTTTTTGATGCGAGTGCAATTGATGTCTCAGAAAAAAGAATTCAGCAGTATTATAAAAACTTAGGGTATTACAATGTAAAAGTTGATCACGACACCCTTCATTTAAAATCCAATCAAATTGTATTAAAATATACCATCTATCCAGATAAACAATACCAAATTGACTCCGTAAAAACTCAAATTGACTCTCCACAAATCGCATTGATATACGATGCTTTTACCAATGTTTCTGAAATTAAACAAGGGGATGGGTTTGAAATAAACAAATTTGAAAAAGAAAGAGAACGGCTGTTTACCCTGTTTAGAAACAACGGTATCTATAATTTTCAACAAAACAGCATTCAATTTATTGCTGCCATTGACAGTACAGGTCAGGATTTAAAAATTCCTGTCACGGTTCAAATCGATGATCCTCAACAAAGAATTAATGATGTGGCTACAAAAATCCCTTATCGGAACTTTAACATTAAAGAAATTGAGGTGTTTATTGATAACTTAAACAGCCCTTTAAATACGAATCAATACACCGATTCTATCACCTACAATGACATTATACTATACAGCAAAGGCAAGTTAAAATACCGTCCCCTTGCGATTACTTCAGGGATTGCAATAAAAAAAAATCAGCCCTACAGCGATCTTGATCGAACTCTTACCTATCGCTACTTTACCAACCTAAAAAATTTTAAATACCCAAGCATAAATTATAGCTTGATCCCAGAGGAAGAAGACCAACTCAAAGCTTCCATTTTTTTAACTCCTAGAGAACGATTTTCCCTGGGATTTGATTTAGACTTTTCCCATTCCAACATTCAAGATTTTGGTATCGGATTAGGAGGAGGACTTGGAGTGAGAAATGTTTTTCGAGGGGCAGAATCTTTGGAACTTAATATAAAAAATACTTTAGGTGCTTCACGAGATATTGCTCAGTCTGGGGATCAGTTTTTTAATTTATTTGAACTGGGTGCCGACCTAAAATTGAGTTTTCCAAAACTTGTGTTTCCCTTTTTCCAAGATTCATGGACTACTACAGAAATGAATCCAGTAACTCAAATGATCCTAGGCACAAGCGTCCAACAAAATATTGGTTTGGATAAGCAGTTCTTTAAAACTACGTATCAATTTGATTGGCAACCCAAAAAGAGCAAAAAAATTCAAATCAAATGGATTGACCTCGAATTTGTAAACAACCGAAATCTTTCAAATTATTTTAATGTTTACAAAAACTCTTATGACCGACTTAACAACATTGCGCAGACGTACAATTCCGAATTGACCTACGTAGATGAAGAAGGAAACCTATCCATACCTCAAGGAACCGAGGGATTCATTCAACGTGTATTAAATAATGAAACCCTATTAAATCAAGACGACCCGAATTATAAAATCATTAATACCGTTAAAGAAAGACAAGACAGATTAACTGCAAACAACCTTATTTTAGGTTCTTCATTCAGCTTAAATTTCAATAGTCAAGAAAGTATTTTTGACGAGAACTTTTACCAATTACGCTGGAAAATTGATTGGGTAGGAAACCTATTAAACGGTTTTTTAAGAGCTGTTCGCGCATCAGAAAACGAAGAAGGTCAAACGCTGCTTGGTGGGGTAAGCCCCTCTCAATATGTAAAAACTGAAGCCGACTACATCAAACACTGGCCAGTTGGAAGAGAGCGTGTTATTGCTTTTCATGCTTTTGGAGGAATCGCAATCCCTTATGGAAATGCGACCAACATGCCCTTTTCGCGCTCCTATTTTTCTGGTGGGTCCAATGACAATAGGGCCTGGAAAGCCTATAAACTCGGCCCTGGAAGTAGTAACAATATCAATGAATTTAATGAGGCCAACCTTAAATTGGCCTTTAATATTGAATATCGCTTTCCTATCTCGGGCTCTTTAAAAGGAGGGCTATTCATTGACGCAGGAAACGTTTGGAATATTTTTGATGACATTGAAGATCCCGCTTTTCGTTTTGATGGGTTCCAAGACCTCTCAGAAATTGCCGTGGGTTCAGGTTTAGGCTTGCGATACGATTTTGATTTTTTTGTGTTCAGATTCGATACCGGGTTTAAAACCTATAATCCCGCATTGCCTCAGGGTGATCGATGGTGGAATGAATACAACTTTAGAAGTGCTGTGTTCAACATCGGAATTAATTATCCCTTCTAAGTCAAATAAGTTTAATATTTTTGCCGCAAAACCAATAATAATGAATCATTCAATCCCAACTGGAGTAATCACCGGTAAACAAGTTCAAGAAGTTTTCAAACTCGCAAAATCAAAAGCATTCGCACTTCCAGCAGTAAATGTAATCGGAAGTAATACCATAAATGCCGTTTTGGAGACTGCAGCTGAACTCAATAGCCCTGTAATTATACAATTTTCAAATGGAGGAGCTCAGTTTAATGCTGGTAAAGGACTTTCCAATACCAACGAAAAAGCAGCCATCGCCGGAGCAGTTGCGGGTGCCAAACACATACACGAGCTTGCTGAAGCCTATGGTGCTACGGTTATCCTCCACACAGATCACTGTGCAAAAAAATTACTCCCTTGGATTGATGGACTTCTTGATGCGAGTGAGGCTTTCTATGCTCAACACGGTAAATCTTTATTTAGTTCGCACATGATCGATCTTTCTGAAGAACCGTTGGAAGAAAACATTGCCATCTGTAAAACCTATTTAGAACGAATGTCTAAGATGGACATGACGCTCGAAATAGAATTGGGTATTACAGGTGGTGAAGAAGATGGTGTGGATAACAGCGAGGTTGATGCTTCTAAATTGTACACACAACCTGAAGAAGTAGCTTACGCCTATGAAGAACTCAGTAAAGTTAGCCCTCAATTTACCATAGCTGCTGCTTTTGGAAATGTACATGGAGTATACAAACCTGGGAATGTAAAGCTGACTCCTAAAATTTTACTCAATTCACAAACCTATATTTCCGAAAAATACAATTTGGAACGCAATGCTGTTGATTTCGTATTTCACGGTGGATCCGGTTCTACACAAGCAGAAATTGAAGAGTCTATCGGGTATGGTGTAATCAAAATGAATATTGATACCGATCTTCAGTTCGCTTTTACAGAAGGGATCCGAGATTATATGAATGATACTATTGAATATCTAAGGAACCAAATTGGAAATCCAGAAGGTGCCGATCAACCCAACAAAAAATATTACGACCCAAGAAAATGGCTCCGCCTAGGAGAGGAAACCTTTAAAACCCGTTTGAAAAAAGCTTTTGAAGACTTGAATAATGTGAATACTCTGTAGTGATTTATTAATTTCTATATTTGAGTTAAATTACATCCTATATGAGCTGGTTTAAACGAAGTGAAAAAGGAATACATACCAAAACGGAAGAAAAGAAGGACATCCCCAAAGGGCTTTGGTACAGGACTACAACGGGAAAAATCATTGAATCGCAGGAATTAGCGGAAAACAATTACGTTAGCCCAGAAGATGATTTTCATGTTCACATAGGTAGTAAAGAGTATTTTGAGATCTTATTTGATGACAATCAATTTAAAGAGTTGAACAATCAAATTAAATCCAAAGACTTTTTAAAATTCGAAGATTCAAAGAAATATATCGATCGACTCAAGGATGCTCACAAAAAAACAGGCTTGTACGATGCTATACGAACTGCGGTAGGACCTTCTAAAGGAAAAGAAATCGTAATTGCTTGTATGGATTTTAAATTCATAGGTGGGTCAATGGGTTCCGTGGTCGGTGAAAAAATTGCACGGGCTGCAGATTACGCTATAAAGTACAAACTCCCTCTTGTGATTATTTCAAAATCTGGTGGAGCACGTATGATGGAATCCGCTACTTCCTTGATGCAAATGGCAAAAACATCGGCAAAATTAGCGCAATTAGCTGAAGCAAAACTTCCTTACATCTCTTTGTGTACCGACCCTACTACCGGAGGAACAACGGCTTCCTATGCTATGCTCGGTGATATTAATATCGCTGAGCCCAAAGCTCTTATTGCTTTTGCTGGTCCTCGAGTTGTAAAAGATACTACAGGCAAAGAACTCCCTGAAGGGTTTCAAACCAGTGAATTTTTACTTGAAAAAGGCTTTTTAGATTTTATTTCGCATCGAAATGATTTAAAAAATAAAATCAATCTGTACATAGACTTGATCCAAAATCAACCCTTACGCAACTAAGTTGCTGATTTTCATAACATAATTAAATTTAAAAATGTTGCATAATACAGCCGATGTTGTATATTTGCGGCTCGTAAAAAAAACTACATAAAAATCATTAAAATTAATATTGGCATGTACAATTCAAAAGAAGTAAAAGAAACTATTTTTAAAAAACACGGGAAATCAGAAAAAGACACGGGTTCTGCTGAAGGACAAATCGCTCTTTTTACTCACCGTATCGAACACCTATCTTCTCACCTTAAGAGCAATCGTAAAGATTACAATACAGAACGCTCACTCGTACGTTTGGTAGGAAAACGAAGAAGTTTATTAGATTACCTAAAAGCAAAAGACATTCTACGTTATCGTGCAATTGTCAAAGAATTAGGTTTACGTAAATAATTCTGTATTTCTTCGAAAACTGAATCTTAGTTTTTCATTGGTTGCTACAACACACAACACTGTTTTAACCAAAAAATGAAAAATGATTCCAAAAACATTTACACAAGAAATCCGTCTTGATGACGGAAGAACAATTACACTAGAAACTGGAAAACTTGCAAAACAAGCGGATGGGTCTGTTGTAGTGCGCATGGGAGATTGTATGCTCTTAGCTACTGCAGTATCTGCTAGAAAAGCAAGTCCTGTAGATTTTTTACCTCTAACGGTAGATTACAGAGAAAAATTTGCAGCGGCTGGAAGATTCCCAGGAGGATTCTTCAAGCGAGAGGCACGCCCAAGTGATCAAGAAGTCCTTACTATGCGGCTTGTAGACCGCGTATTACGCCCTCTTTTTCCAAAAGATTATCACGCTGAAACTCAAGTGATGATCCAATTAATGTCGCATGACGAAAACGTTATGCCCGATGCACTTGCAGGCTTAGCAGCATCAGCTGCGATTCAGTTGTCCGATATTCCTTTCGAATATCCAATTTCTGAAGTACGCGTCGCACGCATTGATGGGATGTTTGTTATTAATCCCAGCAAAGAACAACTAGCTACCTCAGATATCGACATCATGATTGGAGCCAGTCAAGATTCTGTAGCCATGGTAGAAGGAGAATTTGATGAGATTTCTGAGGAAGAAATGCTAGATGCGATTTCTTTTGGTCATGAAGCCATCAAGGATCAAATTAAGGCTCAAGTTGCACTAGCAGAAGCTGTTGGTAAAAAAGTAACTCGAACCTACGAAGAGGAAGATCATGATGCGGACCTTGAAAAAACAATACATGAGGCTACTTATGATGGGTATTACCAAGTAGCAAAACAAGGTTTATCTAAAGCAGAGCGTTCAGATAAATTTTCTGAAATCAAAGAAAATTACATTGCTACACTTTCAGAAGAAGAAGTTGTTGAAAAATCAGAACTGATCAGTCGTTATTTAAACAGTGCACAGAAAAAAGCAGTTCGTGATTTAGTTCTTGCTGAAGGGATTCGATTAGACGGAAGAAAAACTACAGAAATCAGACCCATTTGGTGTGAGGTAGATTATTTACCCTCTACACATGGATCCGCATTGTTTACTCGTGGAGAAACTCAAGCATTAGCTACTGTGACTTTAGGAACTTCAAGAGAATCTAACGTAATCGACTCCCCTACCAACCAAGGAGAAGAAAACTTCTATTTACATTATAACTTCCCTCCTTTTTCAACTGGAGAAGCAAGACCTTTAAGAGGGACTTCTCGACGTGAGGTAGGACATGGAAATCTTGCGCAAAGAGCCTTGAAGAAGGTGATGCCTGCTAACTGTCCATATACAGTCCGTATTGTATCCGAAGTACTTGAATCAAACGGTTCTTCCTCTATGGCTACAGTTTGTGCTGGTACAATGGCACTTATGGATGCCGGTGTCCAACTTAAAAAACCTGTTTCAGGTATTGCAATGGGATTAATAACAGAAGGAGATCGTTTCGCTGTTCTTTCAGACATCCTTGGTGATGAAGATCATTTAGGAGATATGGACTTTAAGGTAACAGGAACCGAAGATGGGATTACCGCTTGTCAGATGGATATAAAAATCAAAGGTTTGCGTTTTGACATCATGACCAACGCTTTGAATCAAGCGCGGGAAGGAAGACTTCACATCCTGAAACACCTTACCGATACAATTGCTTCGCCTAACGAGGACGTGAAAGCTCATGCACCTAAAATGATTAACCGACGAATTCCAAATGAATTCATCGGTGCATTGATTGGTCCTGGAGGTAAAGTTATCCAAGAACTACAAAAAGCATCTGGATGTACAATCGTGATCAATGAAGACCCTGTAACAGAGGAAGGAATTGTTGAAATCTTAGGAACTTCTCCAGAAGGAATTGCAATGGTTGAAGCTAAAATCGATTCCATCACCTTTAAACCAAAAGTTGGTAATACGTATCAAGTTAAAGTAATTAAAATGCTTGACTTCGGTGCTGTAGTAGAATACACAGAGGCTCCTGGAAACGAAGTACTTCTCCATGTAAGTGAATTGGCATGGGAACGAACAGAAAACGTTGCTGATGTTGTTAACTTGGGGGATATTTTAGAAGTAAAGTATTTTGGAATTGATTCTAGAACAAGAAAAGAAAAAGTATCTCGAAAAGCTTTGTTACCAAGACCTGAGAAAAAAGATTAATTTATTTCACTAAGTTTTGAAACAATTCATTGATTTTAACGTAATACTAGTACAACTAACGATTTAATTACATGAGACAACTTAAAATTACCAAACAGGTAACCAACAGAGAAACTGCTTCTCTTGACAAATATCTTCAAGAGATTGGAAAGGTTGATTTGATTACTGCTGAAGAAGAAGTAGAATTAGCCCAACGCATCAAAGCAGGAGATCAAGTTGCCCTGGAAAAATTAACAAAAGCCAATTTGCGTTTTGTAGTCTCAGTAGCCAAACAGTATCAAAACCAAGGACTCACACTCCCTGACTTAATAAACGAAGGAAATTTAGGATTAATTAAAGCGGCTCAACGTTTTGACGAAACACGAGGATTCAAGTTTATTTCTTATGCTGTTTGGTGGATTAGACAATCCATTTTACAAGCTCTTGCTGAACAATCTCGAATTGTTAGGCTTCCGCTTAATAAAATTGGGTCCATAAATAAAATCAACAAAACCTATGCCTTTCTAGAGCAAGCTCATGAAAGGGCTCCTTCTGCTGAAGAAATCGCCAAGGAATTAGACATGACCATCAATGACGTAAAAGAATCTTTAAAAAATTCTGGGCGTCACGTATCGATGGATGCACCTCTTGTAGAAGGGGAAGATTCTAATCTTTACGATGTACTGAACAGCGGAGAGTCACCCAATCCGGATAGGGCTTTGTTGCACGAATCTTTGAGAACTGAAATTGAAAGAGCACTGGAAACCCTAACACCAAGAGAAGCCGATGTAGTTCGATTGTATTTTGGTTTGGGAGATCAACACGCCATGACTTTAGAGGAAATTGGAGAAACATTTGATCTTACACGTGAGCGTGTACGACAAATTAAAGAGAAAGCAATTCGGAGGTTAAAACATACCTCCAGAAGTAAAATTCTCAAAACCTATTTGGGTTAATTTTTAAAGGCAACTCTAACGAGTTGCCTTTTTTTTATAACTTTAAAACAAAGAAAATCATGTCAGTACGTATTGCACCTTCCGTTTTAGCTGCAGATTTTGGAAATCTCGAAAGGGACTGCCAAATGATTAATCGAAGTGAAGCCGATTGGTTCCATATCGATATCATGGATGGTGTTTTTGTTCCTAACATCTCATTTGGCATGCCTGTTTTAGCATCCATACAAAAAATCGCAAAAAAACCCCTTGATGTGCATTTAATGATTGTGAATCCCGATCGGTATATTAAAACCTTTGCCGAATTAGGAGCAGAAGTTCTTACTGTGCATTATGAAGCTTGTGATCATCTACATAGGTCTGTTCAAAACATTAAATCCAATGGAATGAAAGCTGGAGTTGCTTTAAATCCTCATACCCCCGTTCACAGCCTAGAAGACATTATTGAGGATCTCGATTTGGTTTGTTTGATGAGTGTAAACCCTGGCTTTGGAGGTCAATCATTTATTGAAAATACCTATACCAAAATCAAAACGTTAAAGGCACTAATTGAGGGCAAAAAAACGAATTGCTTGATTGAGATCGACGGAGGAGTAACGAATGAAAACGCAGCTAAATTAATTTCTTGTGGTGCGAATGTACTTGTAGCTGGAAGCCATGTATTCAAAGCAAAGCATCCTGAAGAAAAAATTAAAATACTAAAGCATATTGCTTAATTCCCTTTTAATTTAAACTGAACCCTTCTGTTAATTGCTCTCCCTTGAGGTTTGGAATTGTCCCCTATAGGATTGTCTTCACCATAACTTTCAACTTCTAATCTAAAAGGAGATATTCCTTGGGCTACGAGATAATTTAAAACTGCTTCTGCACGACGTGTTGAAAGATTTCTATTATAACGTTCTTCTCCATCAGCAGAGGCATAACCCTCTATGATAATAATTATTTTTGGATTTTCATACAGAATAGATTTAATCTGATTCAAGACTTCTAATGTTCTTCTACCCATGATTTGAGAACTATCTACAGGGAAAAATATAAGTTCACCAAATCCATTCATGGCTTGCATAATTTTAAAGGACTCCTCAGGACAACCTTTATTTTCTGATGTACCTGCCACATCTGGACATAAATCATCCTTATCTGGTACCCCATCAGAGTCTTTATCTGGGAATGGGCAACCATCGTTTTCTTCTGGACCTGCTTCATCTATACATTCATCAAGATCGTCAGCAATGCCATCACCATCGGAATCTGGGCATCCATTCATTTCTAGAGAACCCGAAAGCATCGGACAATGATCTAAAGAGTCCGGAATCCCATCTTTGTCGGTATCAGGACATCCATTAAATTCTACTGAACCTGCTATTTCTGGACATTGATCCTCTTTATCAATAACTTTGTCGCCATCCGTGTCTGGACAGCCCTCAAATTCCTTCAATCCAGGAGTATCTGGACAAGCGTCAGATTTGTCTGGTACTCCATCTTTATCGCTATCCTTTAGACCCAAGTCTAAGTAAAACCCAGCTTGGTGCTGAAAATGATTTGGGACGTAGCGCTCATGTGCATTTCTAAAAGAGGTCTGAATCGAAATTCCAAAGTCATTAGAAAGTGCAAGATCAACCCCAAATCCGAATAAAAATGTTTTTGATATTTCTTTAGAAAGAAAGGTATTTTCTGATCTTGTGTTCAATCCAAAACTTGATAATCCATATCCAAATTTTAAATAAGGCATGACAATTTTTTTATCTAAAGGTGAAAAAGCTATAAAAATATCCGCATTATAATAAGGATAAACCTCGTTAATTGCTCTTAGGTTTTTAGTGATGGAATTAAATCCTCCCTGAATCCCCATAGAGAGTCCAGTACTGAGATAACGAGAAATTTCTAGATTTGGACCACCAAAATTCCAATGTGCACCCACATCAAAAAAGGATTCAAAAAGCACCCCTGTCTCACCGAGATTTACAGAAGCATCCCCAGTGGGAAAGGTGTCAACAGCATTTAAACCAAGTTTAAAATTCCAAGGCTTCTCCTCGCTTTGAGAGAAAACAAAATGCACGGAAAATAACAGAAATAAAAGAAAGGGACATTGTTTCATAACGCTAAAGTAAAGAAATAAAGTCCTGAAAATAAAAAATATTGAATTAATCTAAATCCTTACTTGATTTAAATATTTTCGGAAACTTTTTCTCAATCCAGTCTGGAATATAGTTCTGATTCGCATCCTCTTCCATACCTGTAGCAGTTGATATTACAGCGTACAATATGACTCCCCCAACTAAAACTACAGCACCGATAATTACAATTACAAGCTCGCTCATATTTTATTATTTATATATATAGTCAATTGAAAAGTACAAAAAAAAAACAGAATACTCAATTTTTTATAATATGCATTTCATCTTCTGCAAAAATTGTGTCCATGTTTTGTAAAAAAAGTTGTGCATTTGAATACGAAAAAATAAGCGGTGGTTTAATTTTAAGGACATTATGATCGGGACCATCTGTACTCATTAGAATTCCGTTTTCTTTCATCCTATTCGCCAAATAGGCTGTTTGCTCACTTAAAGGATTTCGCTCTTCATCGGTTAACTCAATGCCTAAAAAGAGCCCCTGTCCCCTTACAGATGCAATAATTGGATATTTTTTTGCTAATTCCTTTAAGCCTGTTTTAAGAAAATTTCCTACTTCTAATGCATTTTGCTGTAATTTTTCTTCTTGAACTATTTGAAGCACCTTTGAAGCGATGGCACATGAAACTGGATTTCCTCCAAAAGTGTTGAAAAATTCCATACCATTGGCGAATTTAGTGGCCACCTCTTCTGTACAGGCAACAGCAGCAATGGGATGTCCATTCCCTAAAGGCTTTCCAATCGTAACAATATCTGGGACTACATCATGCAATTGAAAACCCCAAAAGGTTTTCCCCATTCTACCACAACCGGTCTGAACTTCATCTGAAATACATAAACCTCCCCAACTACGAATCAAAGGATATACTTTTTTTAAAAAACCCTCCGGTATTTCGATCTGCCCACCACAACTCAAAATGGGTTCGATGATAAACCCCCCTAATTTTTTTCCATTCTTCTTGAGTTTGTCTAATAGGAATTGAACTTCATCAGCATAAGCATTTGCTGTATTCTCCCCTCTATATTTACCTCTAAATGCATCAGGCATAGGAAAAACATGAGTGTATTCAGGAGCGCCTTGGCCTCCTTTGCCATCAAATTTATACGAACTGATGTCGATGCAGCCATTGGTATTCCCGTGATAGCCTACTTCAGACACCACCATCTCCTTTGATCCTGTTGCAGCCTTGACCATCCTCAATGCCAACTCATTTGCTTCACTTCCGGAATTGACAAAATGGAGTACACTCAGTTCTGGCGGTAAGGTCTTTTTTATTTCAGCTGCTAAGTTGGTAATGTTAGAATGAATGTAACGAGAGTTGGTATTCAAAACCCCCATCTGGCGCTGACCTGCTTTTACAACTTCAGGGTGTTCATGACCCACATGCGCTACGTTATTTACCGTATCTAAATATTTTCTTCCGTGTTGATCTATGAGATAAACTCCTGAACCCCTAACAATATGTAACGGATCTTTGTACTGTAAACTCATCCCCTTACCCAGATGGTTTTTTCGTGCTTGCAATATTGTTGCTTTCTCCTGAATCTGAATACTCTCAAGTTCTTTTATTTTGAAAAGGAAATTAGGATTAGGACATAAAGACTCCCATACTCGCTTCTGATTATAAAAACCTACACCAGGAAAATCACAAGTATGGCCTAATAAATTCAATATTACCTGAAAATGAAGATGGGGAACCCAATTTCCGTTATCATTAGAATCTCCAATAAAACCGAGGAGTCCTCCTTTGGGTATCCGATCTCCACTTGTATATTCTTCTACTTTCTCTAGTAATAAATGCCCATATAAGGTGAAAAAAACCAAATCTCCTTCCCTATGGCGCAACACGATCAATCCTCCATATTTTTTATTTCCAGAGTCATTTTCTGCTAGGATGACTTCCCCATCAAAAAGCGCATGCACGGGTGTGTTTTTTGGGATCCAAAAATCGATGCCTAAATGCATACACCGACTTTCCAAACCGTTATTTCCCATCTTATCATAAGAGACATCTGTATAAAGAGGTCGGGGCTCTAAATACCCGCCTGCAATTATTTTTTTTGGATGTTCCTTCTGGAATTCTCTCAATTGGTACTCAAACCAATCCAAATTATTAAATTCTGAGGGGGGGCCTAAAAGCGAACTTGAAACACTGAGATCAATTGGAAAAACATCCGTTTTAGATAAAGTCGGAAAAAGACTGTCCAGAGTAAAGGACCGTTCCTTTGCCCACTGATAAAAAAGTGCACTCTTTGGGTGAGGGGGAAGACCACAGGCTTCTCGAAAAGTATACTGGGCAAAATCAGAAGAAATCTGAATCCATTTATTTAGTAGTTTCCAAGCAGGCTTTTCACTAATTTGGAGATAGGGATTGTTTGGTTCTTTAATCTTATTTATTCTTGATTTTGTCACAGAAATTAGTAACCGAACGGCTATACATAGGTACAAGACTTCCAATTCCTCTTCGAGGAGAGGATAGGTCTGATGATACCCTTTAACAATAGGAATGGCTGCTTCTAAAGGATCCTCAAAATCCATAATTGCATAGCAGCATGCAATTGCTACATCATTTATGATTTGCGTATGTACTGCATCTCCAAAATCAATCAAAGCAACTACTTTGGGATCTTTTGTGTTATTCGAGACGATAATGTTGAAATCATTTGCATCGTTGTGAACAACCCCTTTTCGTAATGAGGTATATCTCTTCTGAATTTTTTCGAATTGAGTAATGTAGTGGATTAACACATGCTGTTCCTCTTGATCAAATAGATCTAAATGCGCTTTACTCCATAAGCCTTGAGCAATGTCCCATGGATACTGCCGATGTGCGTAGGAATGATCAAATTCCTTAAGAGAATTCGAAAGTCGCCCGCAAAAATTACCTAAATCGTACCGCAACTCAGAAGTGTGAGGGTTTACATGATTGTACACCCGCCCAGAAATCCATGAAAGTAAACGTGCTTTCCTGGTATTCGAATGTTGGTCTACGAAAATTGAGGTGGTTTTCTCGGTTTTATTAAGTAGGATTTCTGGTACTAAAAGAGATTTTTCTTTTTGCTTGAGATGAGTTAAAATTTGTTCTTGAAAATCTAAAAAATCTAACTCGGTTTCAACGCTGTATAATTTTAATACATAAAGATCTCCTTCTCTTGTTTCTACCTTATAGTTCAAATCGATTTCCCCAGGAAGTGGTGAAATGCTTCCCTTTAAATTATAATTTTCTGCTAGAAATAAAGCAATCCTTTCAGGAGTGGCATCAAATGGGTTTTCTTGATTCAAAACGTACATACTAATGAAGTAGAAAGATAATCAAATCTCCTAAATAGCTAGTCTCTGATTACCGCTTCCAAGTGTTTAAAAAATCTTTCATTGGAGTAAAAAAAAACCCTTATAAATAAGGGTTTAAAAAATGGTGAGCGAGGAGGGATTCAAACCCCCGACCGTCAGAGCCGAAATCTGATGCTCTATTCAGCTGAGCTACTCGCCCATCAGTGTGTAAAAATACATATAATTCAAATGATTCTTTATACAAATTTTTCTAATTTGTAATGGAGTTTTTTCGGCTCAAAAAAAGTATAGTTTTAAAGGATAGAGATAATAACTTGTTCCTTTTAAGCCTTTTATTCATCATTTTAAAATTTAAAAATGAAACCCATTATCCTAGGACTACTTGCTATTCAACTCGCTTATGGACAAATTCCAGAAGGGAAAAAAGTGATCAGCTCCCTTCATTTATATGATTTGATCGACAAGGCATCAACAGTATTAACAACTGAAAAACGTCATTTTGAAGCCCCAAACTGGGCACCCAATGGCACTTATATCCTTTTAAATAGCAACGGCAAAATCGAAAAGTATTCGTTAAAAGGGGATCGTATGGAAATTCTGAATACAGGAGATTTACAAAAATGCAATAACGACCACGGTCTTTCATATGATGGAAGAACCTTATTTATCTCAAGTGGTAAAAATGAAATTGAAGAACATAGCTCTTTTATATACAGCATGCCCATAAATGGTGGTGAGCCAAAAATGATCACTCCCTTATCCCCTTCCTATTGGCACGGCGTTTCCCCCGATGGAAAAGATATCGTCTATTGTGCAGCTCGTAATGGAAATTATGATGTCTACAAAATGAGTGCTAACGGTGGAGAGGAGATTAGATTGACCTCTGCAGAAGGATTGGATGATGGTCCTGAATATTCGCCGGATGGAAAATTTATTTATTTTAATTCCTTTCGAACTGGAAAAATGCAAATTTGGAGAATGTTGTCCGATGGTTCCCAAAAGGAACAAATGACTTTTGACAATCATTCCAACTGGTTTGCACATATTGCACCACACAATCAAAATGCAGTCTTGATCAGTTATATAGAAGATCAAGTGCAATCCCATCCCTTTGGGAAACAAGTTAAACTTCGCTTATTAGATTTAAACACAAAAGAAGTCACTGATTTAACTCCTGAGTTTTTTGGCGGTCAAGGAACGATTAATGTACCTTCTTGGAATCCTGAAGGAACACAGTTTCTATATGTAACCTATTCTTTAGAAGATCTCTAATTGGGATAGATCATTGATTAAACCTCCGATTCAAAGTTTTTAAGAAACTTTTTATCTTGCACTAATGGAAAAACAAAAATGCTCTTTATGCAAGAAAAAGAAATCTATCAAAGATTTTCGTGTTTCTACTCCATCAAAAAAAAAGAATATCTGCAGAGTTTGTGAAAATCTTAGAGATAAGGAACTTTGGCTTTAGGCTCCTAGGCTTTTCTTTACCAAGTCTGCAATCCGCTTCCCGTCTGCTTTTCCTGCTAATTGTTTGGATGCCATTCCCATCACTTTTCCCATGTCTTTCATTCCCTCTGCCCCAGTTGAAGAGATAAGGTCTCTAATTACTTTCGCAACCTCTTCGTCGGATAGTTGTTCTGGTAAAAAAGTTGCAATCACTGCTGCTTGAGCTTCTTCTGGCTCCGCGAGATCGGGTCGATTTTGTTCTCTAAAAATGGCAGCACTATCTTTACGTTGTTTAACCAAACGTTGCAGTAGCTTTATCGCTTCTTCGTCGCTTAATTCTCCCGTGCTTCCACTTGCAGTTTCTGATAGGAGTACAGCTGATTTTATCGCTCTCAAGGACTCGAGTTTTAGTGTGTCCTTGCTTCGCATTGCATTTTTAATTTCTTCCGTTAAGCTACTGAGTACTCCCATAATTTTATTGGTTTTTTAATCTACGTTGTCGTGTAGAAATGAATTATTTGATCGCAAATGCAAGTCGTCATTACTGTCTGTATTCAATGATGTTCTAGAAGGTTCATCCCTTACGTGAGGATCTAAGTCCATTCCCTGTCTTTTATATGCCGGTTGTCTTTCCATATCATCTACTCGTTGCAATTGATGCATGAACTTATGATTATATGCTTTTAGGTGTGCTTTACGCTTTTCGTTTTGAGCAGCAAAGATACTATCAATAGATTGATCAAATGGGTTCGTATCGTCTGAGGCCTTGACTTCATTTTTTGATGCAACAGGCTGCTCTTTCTTTTGTTTGAATTCTTCGGCTTTTTTGTCGTGAGTCTCTTTTATTTCAAATTTTATTTCCAGAGCTGCCTCATCAAAATCCTTGATCGTTTTTTTCTCTGTATCAAACTTTGGAACGAGCTCATCCTCTAAGTTTATTTTTTCTTTTGCATTATTTAGATCAAGAGGTAATTCAAATTCCATCTGAATTTGACTTTCTGCAGCAATAATTTCAGGATCCACGACTTTCATTTCAAATATATCATTCCCCTCTACTTCATTGAATACAAATTCTTGGTCAACTTCATGAATTTCTTCAGAAAAAGAGGCTTTGGTGGATTCCTTTGTTTCCTCCACTTTAAATATACCCATAGCTGCTTCTTCTTCCCATTCTTCCTTGAGGACTGCAGTGGGAAAGTCATCCCTTTGTTCCAATTCTAAATTTAATTCAGGGAGCTCTTCTTCTACTGCCGAATTTGAAGACCTCTCCTCCGATTTTAAACCTTGACCAAGATCTTGGGGTTCCTCATAAAAGAATGAAGAGGTTAATTCAAAATGTTCTTGGGGTTCCTCCAAATCCAAAGGAAAGGTTTCCTGTTGAGGAGCTGTGAATTCGATAGGCTCTTGAATCAATTGAAAATCATTTAGCGCGTGCACTTCAATTGAATCTTCTTCCATTTCATTTACAGAAAAATCCTGATGTTCCCCTTGAGCAGTTCCTTCTTGAATGGGATAACTTACCACCTCATATTCTACTTCCAAATCTTCAAGTAAGGCATTCATGGCGATTAAAGGATTTTGATTCTCACTGCTTACTAGTGAGGGATTTTCAAAATGAGGACGGTCGGAGGTTTCTCCTGTTTCTTTATAAGAAATGTGAGGTTCTGAATCTTTTTTATCACTTAAATCGTGAACTACTTTTTGTTCCTCTTCTAAAGAGTGGATGATTTTGGCTGCCTCCGTATTTGAAATAGCATTTTGTTGTTCTTGGCCGAATCCAGTTGCAATAACCGTTACCGATACAGAATTCCCTAAACTTTCGTCTTCCCCAACACCCATAATAATATTCGTGTGGTTACCCGCTTCGGACTGAATATAATCATTGATTTCTCCGATTTCATCAATAGTGATTTCATCAGAGCCCGATACGATTAACAGTAAAACGTTTTTACAGCCTGTAATTTTATTATCATTTAAAAGTGGAGAATCTAAAGCTTTCATGATGGCTTCCTGAGCTCTATTGCTACCAGAGGCCAATCCAGAACCCATGATCGCAGTTCCGGAATTCGTTAAAACTGTTTTAGCATCTTTGAGGTCAATATTCTGTGTGTAATGATGTGTTATTACCTCAGCAATACCCCGAGCAGCGGTAGCAAGTACCTCATCTGCTTTTGCAAAACCAGCTTTAAAACCGAGATTGCCATAAACTTCTCTGAGCTTGTTGTTGTTGATAACGATGAGCGCATCCACCGACTTTTTAATTTTCTCAAGACCCCTTTGAGCTTGTTCTAACCGTAACTTCCCTTCAAATTGAAAGGGCATAGTAACTATCCCAACGGTTAGTATGTCCATTGATTTTGCCATTTGAGCAATGATGGGTGCTGCACCTGTACCAGTACCCCCGCCCATTCCAGCAGTTATAAAAATCATCTTTGTTTGAGTAGAGAGGATATTGAGAATTTCTTCTTTACTCTCTTGTGCTGCTTTTTCACCAACTTCTGGATTTGCTCCTGCTCCAAGACCTTCAGTCAAACTTGCTCCTAACTGAATCTTTGTGGGCACACCACTCTCTGCCAGTGCTTGAGCATCTGTATTACTTACGATGAAGTCAACCCCTTTTATCCCTTGTTGAAACATGTAATTGATGGCATTGCTACCCCCTCCTCCTACACCCAAAACCTTGATCACATTACTCCTGTTTTTAGGTAAATCAAAATTGATTCCTTTATTTTCTTCTTGATCCATATCAAATACTAATTATGCATTGTCTAAAAATTCTTTTAATGTTTCTCCAAAGCGATCGAGGATAGACTTGCGTTTTACAGCGACTTTGGTGGGGGCTTCTTCTTTTTTGGGTTGCTTTTCTTCCGTTTTGATTGTTTTAGCTGAACTTACATAATGCTTATCTTCTAAAGCATTCATTAGTAATCCAACAGAAGTTGCGAAAAGTGGACTTGAAACCGACTCTTGTGTATCCCCAGCGAGGTGTTCACTTGGGTAACCAACACGGGTATCCATCCCAGTAATATATTCTACCAATTGTTTCAAATGCTTAAGCTGACTTCCTCCACCAGTTAATACAATTCCGGCTATTAATTTTTTCTTTTGCTCGTTATGTCCGTAGTTTTTTATTTCTAAATACACCTGTTCGATGATTTCTACAACACGAGCATTAATGATTTTTGAGAGGGTTTTAAGAGAAATCTCTTTTGGATCTCTTCCTCTTAGTCCAGGAATGGAAACAATTTCAGTCTCTCTGTTTTCTCCTGGCCATGCCGATCCAAATTTAATTTTTAAAAGTTCCGCTTGTTTTTCGATAATTGAACACCCTTCTTTGATGTCCTCAGTAATTACATTCCCACCAAAAGGAATTACAGCCGTATGCCGAATTATACCATCCTTGAAAATCGCCAAGTCTGTCGTACCCCCTCCAATATCGATGAGAGCCACACCCGCTTCTTTCTCCTCAAAACTAAGAACTGCCTCAGAGGAAGCTAAAGGTTCCAAAGTGATTTTGGACATGTTTAGTCCCGCACTTTTGATACACCTTCCAATATTTTTTATGGAAGAAACTTGACCTACAACTACATGAAAATTGGCTTCTAATCGACCTCCATGCATTCCTACAGGTTCTTTAATTTCAGCTTGACCATCAACCTTATACTCTTGTGGGAGGACATGAATGATTTCCTCACCAGGGAGCATTACTAACTTGTAAACTTGCTGAATTAATTGCTGAATATCTTCTTCGTTAATGACTTCCTCAGGATTCTCTCTGGTAATGTAATCGCTGTGTTGAATGCTCCGTATATGCTGTCCTGCAATACCAACAACTACTTCTGTGATCTCCTGACCTGAATTTACTTTTGCATCCTCAACCGCTTGTTGAATGGACTGAATGGTCTGGGTTATGTTGTTGACCACACCTCGATGAACACCTAGGCTTTTAGACTTCCCAACTCCTAAAATCTCGACTTTGTTGAATTCATTTTTTTTGCCCACTAAAGCAACAATTTTGGTTGTTCCGATATCGAGTCCAACTGAAATATTCTTATTTTCCATAATTTAAAATGTTGTTGCCACAACTTGTTTATCGTAGCTTAAATTAATTTTATCATATCCTTTCAAACTGTCTTGATTCATTTGATAAGCGCAAAAAATCTTCAACTTTTCCAACTTTTTATCAAGTTGAGTCCCGTCTCCCAAAATGACTTTAAACGAAAAAGATTTTAGCCCCAAAATATAGTGGTTGTTTTCTAACGTTATTGTTTCCAATTCAGCTTCCATTAACGGGTCTTTTTTTAACCTCAAAATGAGTTCAGCGGATTGGGACAAAGTACTGCTCAAAGAATCTTTTCTGAAGATTGGAAAACGTAAACTATCGATTGCTTTGTACTGAAATAATACTCCTTCAGAATCCCCGAAGAAGAGGGGATCAGATTCTAAAACAAACAAAGGTTTTCGTTCTGTGATTTCAACAGAAAGTCCCCCCTGAGGGCGTCTAAATACCTCCACATTATGGACCTCCGGAGTGCGTTTCAACTGGGTTTCGAGCATATTCAAATCTAAACTTTCTTTGAGCTCCTTTGACTGTTGCTTAAAGTTTTGTGTTAACAATTTATTAACCAAAAGCGTATCCATAAGAAGTGTTGGGCTAGTGAAATTGATCTCTATAGGACCTTCCCCTCTCTCTTTATTTTTATACTGAGAAAACCAATAGCTTCCTCCGATTAGTATCGCCATTAATCCTAAAAAAACGTAAGATGCTATCCCTTTCATTCGACTTCAATTTTTGATTTTAAGAACTGGATTTGTTCACCGATATCGCCTGCCCCTAAAAGCGCAAAAACCGTTGCTTCACTTGCTTCAATGGTCTGGGCTAATTGAGTTTTTTCGATTAATTTTTTGTTTGGATGATTCAAGTCTCTTAATAAGTTTTTGGAGCTGATTCCTTCAATGGGCTCCTCTCGAGCTGGATAAATCTCCATTAAAACAACTTCGTCAAATTGAGACAACACCTCGATAAATTCTTTATAAAAATCTTGTGTTCTTGAAAATAAATGGGGTTGAAAAACAACACATTTTTTTTGTTCTGCAAAAAAACTTTGAACCGTTTCCAATACCGATTTGATTTCTGTTGGATGATGGGCGTAATCATCAATTAACCATGCCCCCTTCCATTTAAAAACATTCAGTCTTCTATAAACTCCTGGAAAAGATTCCAGAGATTCCAGTGCCTTTTTAACAGAAATACCAACTTGGTCTGCCATGGCCAGAGCACATAACATATTGGATAAATTATGTGCCCCTAATTGGTTTAACTTAACCCCTCGATGGGCTTCTTTAGGTGTTTTTATATCGAAAAGGTAACCCGTTTCGAATTTTTGAACATTTTCAATTCTATACGCTGCATCTACATTTACCCCATAGGTCAATCCATCAAATGGAAGTCCGTGAGCTATGATTAACTGTTGCTTTACTTGAGATGCAAAAACCGCAAAAGCTTTCTCAAAGGCTTGTGGTGTTTTATAAATATCCAAGTGATCAGAATCTATGGAGGTTATTCCAGCTACGGTAGGATGAAGATGTAAAAAAGAGCGATCGTATTCATCTGCCTCAACAATCATAAAATCATCTCCAGTTCGAATTAAATTCGACGAGTTGTTTTTAAAAAAACCACCCATGAATGATGTGAAAGGCAATTTCGAATACGCAAACATATGGGTTAAAAATGCAGTGGTAGTAGTTTTTCCATGGGTCCCCCCCACGGCCAATGTGGTCTTTCCTTGACATAATTCCGCAAGAAAAAGTGCTCTTTTTTTAACCGAATAGCCTTCACGAATAAAAAAGTTTAGCTGAGGATGAGATGAAGGAATTGCCGCAGTATAAATAATGGAAGCTTTTTGATCCAATACTTCATCCGGTATGGAAGTTACTTCATCGTTATATTCAATACGAATTCCCTCACGCTCCAATTCTTGTGTTATTGAAGATTTAACACGGTCGTAACCAAAAACTTTGGCACCCCTTAAATGACAGAGTCGCGCCAAGGCAGACATCCCTACGCCACCAATGCCTAAAAAATAATATGTGGAATGGATTGACTTCATAATAGAGAAATCATTTCGTTTACAATCGTTGCTGAAGCATCCGTTTTTGCGATTGCTTTTAAGGCCGTACTCATTTGCTTTTGGAGTTGCGTGTCCGTTACTAGAGTACTAAAAATTGAATCAAATTGCTGAGACAAATTGCGTTCTTCAATAAGCAAAGCTGCCCCTTTTTGAGCTAAAGCAATGGCGTTATGAAATTGGTGATTTGCCGTAACATTGGGAGATGGAATGAGCAATAAGGGTTTTCCTACACTACTTAATTCCGATATACTTCCCGCCCCTGCTCTAGAAATGATGAAGTCGGCTGCATTATAAAATTGATTCATATCATCAATAAACGAACGAATAACAACACCTTGCTGTTCTATATTTTTGTATTGCTCGTAATAAAGCGCACCACATTGCCATAAAATCTGAAGATCAAACTGTTGTATAAAACTGAGTTTATCTGCAATCATTTCATTTATTCGTCTTGCCCCGAGACTTCCTCCAATAATTGCAAGTGTTTTTTTGTTTTTATCCAGTCCGAAAAAATCTTTTGCTGAACCCGCAGCCTTACCCTCTATAATCATGGATCGAATAGGATTCCCTGTCAATTTGATTTTATTTTTTGGAAAAAAACGTTCCATTCCTTCATAGGCGACACAGATGGAATCGACCTTTTTCCCCAGCAGTCTGTTGGTTATCCCTGGTATCGAATTTTGCTCTTGAATCAAGGTGGGTAGCCCCATCCACTGTGCCACTTTAAGTACAGCGCCACTTGCAAAGCCTCCTGTTCCTACCACGATAGTAGGCTTGAATTTTTTAACAATACTACATGCCTGTAATATGCTAACCAACAGTTTTAATGGAAACAAGATGTTTTGGAATGAAAGTGAGCGTTGAAATCCACTTATCCATAGTCCTTTTATCGGATACCCTGCTTTAGGGACTTTTTCCATCTCCATTTTCCCAAGCGCCCCTACAAAAAGAACTTCAGAACTGGGAATACGGTTCTTCAACTCTGAAGCAATCGCCAAAGCTGGATAGATATGTCCACCTGTACCTCCGCCCGAAACTATTAATCTAATGGGTTTCACTGAGAATTTGTATTGGGTTATTTAAATTTTCACTGATCTCTTGACCGATTGGGGAGCTTTCTTTTCGAGCGCTAACGCTTAAAATTATTCCCATAGCAATACAGGTCATCCAAGCAGACGTTCCACCACTGCTAATCATAGGAAGATTTTGCCCCGTTACTGGCAACACCTGAAGTGCAACTCCAATATTGATAAAAGCTTGGAGAATGATAGGAATACCAAGACCTATCACGGTAAGTTTTCCAAATAAATTTTGAGCCTTATGCGCTATAACAACTATCCGAAAGAGAAGTAACAAATAAAGCGTAATCAAGCCGACCCCCCCAATGAGTCCAAATTCTTCCACGATAATAGCATAAATAAAATCAGAGGAACTTTGAGGAAGAAAGTTTTTCATTCTGCTTTTTCCAGCACCTAAGCCGAATATTTTTCCACTGACAATAGCCGTTTTAGCTCGAGCGACTTGATAATTTCCATCATCACTTTTGCCAGAACTAAAATTCTCAATACGCTTTACCCAAGTATCCACTCGATTCGGAAAAGCTCCAGGAAAAGCTTTTACTAATACAAAAAACAATAGTACCGCAGCCAATCCCATTCCACAAATACTAAGAAGATATTTCAGGGGATAATGCGCAACAAAAGCCAGTAGTACTACCATCAAAAATAAAAGTGCAGCTGTGGAGAGATTCGACGGGAAGATTAAAAGGACTACTGCAAATACTGGAAGCCATAATTGCAACAAGGAATGCGAAAATTTTAATTGTCTTAAATTGGGTTTGGATAAGTGGTTTGCCGTAAAAATCATCAAGACAACTGCCGCCAAAGTTGAGGTCTGAAAACTCAATCCGATAATTGGAATCTTTACCCATCGACTTGCATTGGCCCCATCAATAACAGTTCCTTGACTAGCAGTGTAAATTAACAGTAACAATACAACGGGAAGCATTAAAATTGAAATTCCTTTGAAGTAATGAAATGGTATCTTATGAATCGAATACATCAAAACAAAACCGATCACTAAGATTACAAAATGCTTCATGAGGTATCCCCAAGGGGTTCCTGTCCCAACTACGTAAACCAAATTTGAACTTGCACTAAACACGGGCAAAAAGGAAAAAATAGCCAAAAGGGTTACTATCCCCCACAAAACTTTATCCCCTTTTAATAAATCAAACATTGCTTATAGATTTCGTACGGCTGCTTTAAATTGATCTCCTCTGTCTTCATAGTTTTTAAACAAATCAAAACTTGCACACGCTGGTGACAAGAGGACAGTGTCTTTGGGTTGAGCTAACTTATGAGCGATCTTTACCGCCTCGCTCATCGATTCTGTTTCAATAAAAACCTCACTCGTTCCTTCAAATGTGGAACGCAATTTGGTGTTATCAACCCCCAAACAAATAATTGCTCTGGCTTTTCTTCTGATCATAGGTAACAAAACCTCATAATCATTTCCTTTATCTACACCACCAACAATCCAAATGAGTGGAGTATTGATGCTCTCAATAGCAAAGTAAGTCGCATTGATATTTGTTGCTTTCGAGTCATTGATATAGGCTACCCTCTGAATAGTCAAAACATTTTCCATTCGATGAGGAGCACCTTTGAAATGCATGAGACTTTCTCGAATGGACTCTTTACTGATAGACAATAAATTCCCAATAGTAGCCGCGGCCATCGCATTGAGTAAATTATGTCTCCCTGCAAAAGGAAACTCTGCTGAATTTATCATAGTGGTTTTGTTTTGATGATTTAATATGATTTGGTTCTCCTTAAAATAGGATCCTGATTCTTGAATGGATTCAACCCCAAAAGGAATCTGTTTGGATTGTATTTTTGCACCTTTTAGTGAATCCACTAAAATTTTATCATCTGAATTGAACAGAAAGAAATTTGATGCCGTTTGATTCTTGGTTATTTTAATTTTGGCTTGGATATAGTCTTCAAAACTGTAGTTGTAGCGATCCAAATGATCAGGAGTTATGTTGGTAATCAATGCAATATGGGGTGCAAATTGGTCAATGTCATCCAATTGAAAACTACTGATCTCCAATACATAATAATCAAAATCTTGCTCTGCTACTTGCTTGGCAAAACTTACTCCAATATTGCCTGCTAAACCAACGTGAAATCCTCCGTTTTTTAAAATCTCATAGGTCATCATGGTCGTGGTCGTTTTGCCATTTGTCCCCGTAATACCAATTAGGGTTGCAGAGGTGGATTGTGCTGCAAATTCTATTTCAGACAAAACATTTGTTCCCTTTTCTTTGAGATCCGTGATTAGAGGAATATTCCCTGGAATACCTGGACTTTTAACGGCAATTTTCGCACCATACAGTAAATCCATTGTATGCTTCCCGGACTCCCATGGAATGCCTTGATTATTTAGAATAGTTTGAAGTTCATTTGAAATGACATTTTTATCTGAAACAAAAACATCATATCCTTTTTGCTTACCTAAAATGGCTGCACCAATTCCGCTTTCACCTGCTCCTAAAACAACTAGTTTTTCTTTCATTATCTGAGTTTCAGGGTTACTATACTTAAAACAGCCAACAGAATTCCGATAATCCAAAAACGGGCTACAATTTTACTTTCGTGATACCCGAGTTTTTGAAAATGATGGTGCAAAGGAGCCATTTTAAAAATGCGCTGTCCAACACCGCTTTTAGATCGGGTATATTTAAAATAACTTACCTGTAAAATCACTGATAGCGCTTCAATAAAAAAGACTCCGCAAAGAAGAGGTATCAGTAATTCTTTTCTGACGATAACAGCAATAACAGAGATGACCGCACCGATAGATAAGCTTCCCGTATCCCCCATAAAAATGGATGCAGGGTAAGTGTTGTACCATAAAAAACCTATGAGTGCTCCTAAAAAGGCTGCTATAAAAACTGCAATTTCCCCTACCCTAGGGATATACATGATATTAAGATAAGATGCAAAGTTTACATTACCCGAAACCCAGGCAAATACTCCTAAAGCAAAAACTATTATGGCCGAGGTTCCTGCTGCTAAACCGTCTATACCGTCAGTTAAATTAGCTCCATTAGAAACAGCGGTAATGATGAAAATAACGATCGGGATAAAGATGAGCCAAGTATAACTCCCCTGTGGAATTCCCATCCATCCGATTAACCAATGGTAATCAAATTCATTGTTTTTGACTAGCGGTATGGTGGTGAGCGTTGCTTTACTATCTTGATGCGCTGATTTTGAGGTTGCTTCTTGCTGCACCTCCATAACAATAGGACTGACTTCAGTTCGCACAGTAACATCTGGATGAAAAAAGATTGTTGCACCCACAAGCACTCCCAAAAGGATCTGACCCATTACTTTAAATTTTCCTTGCAAACCTTCTTTTTCTTTTTTGAAGATTTTAATGTAGTCATCCATCCACCCCACAAAACCCATCCAAATCATACTGATGATGAGTAAGAGAATATAGATGTTATCTAATCTGGACAAGAGTATTACTGGAAGTAACGTACTGAATATGATGATCAGCCCTCCCATGGTTGGCGTGCCTTCTTTTTCTTTTTGCCCGCTTAGTCCGAGATCACGGACCGTTTCTCCAATTTGTTTGCGTTTTAAATAGGCGATAATTCGTTTTCCTGTAATCAAGGAGAATCCCAACGAAAGAATAACTGCTAGAGCTGCACGAAATGACAAAAATCGAAAAACACTTGCCCCGGTCAGTTCGTACTGTTGTTCTAAAAATTCAAAGAGATAATACAGCATTATTCGTTGGTGTTTAAAAATATTTTTTGAGCTATTTCAAAATCACTAAATGGAAATTTTTCTCCTTTTATTTCTTGATAGGATTCATGTCCCTTCCCAGCGATAAGAACAATGTCTCCTGGATTGGCGAGATTTCCGGCTACACTTATTGCTTCGTCCCGTTGAGTAACTTTTATCGCTTTTTTAAAATTTTCTGGAGAGACCCCTGCCATGATTTCAGCAATGATTGTTGCTGGATCCTCATCTCTTGGGTTATCCGAAGTGAAAATGACTTTGTCACTTAAATCAGTTGCTTTACGACCCATCATGGGACGCTTTTCTTTATCTCGATTCCCTCCGCATCCGATTACCGTAATCAACGTTTCATTTTTTGTTCGAATCTGATTGATCGTTTTCAAAACGTTTTCTAGGGCATCCGGTGTATGTGCATAATCGATTACCACTGTTATGTTTTGTGGTGTTTGAAAAGTTTCAAAACGCCCGGGAACAAATTTCAATAGGCTTATCTGTTGTAACACCGATAAAGAAGGTTCTCCAAGAAGATCACCAACGGCATACACCGCTAAAAGATTTTGAACATTGAATTCCCCAACCAAACTCGTCCAAACTTCTTGATCTTGGATTTTTAATAACATCCCCGAAAATTGAGCTTCCAAGATTTGTGCCTTATAATTTGCGTGTTGCTTTACTGCATAGCTTACTTTTTTTGCTTTGGTATTTTGCAACATAAATGCACCGTTCTTATCGTCGATATTAGTTAATGCGAATGCTGTTTTGGGCAACAAATCAAAAAAAGATTTCTTAGTGTCCCGATAGGATTTAAAATCTCCGTGATAATCCAAGTGATCATGACTTAAATTTGAAAATATCCCCCCCGCAAAAGTTAATCCTTGGATTCTTTTTTGTTCTATGCCATGAGAAGAAACTTCCATGAAACAGTGAGAAATTCCAGCTTCGACCATTCGTGACATGTGATAATTTAGGGAGAGAGCGTCTGGAGTGGTGTGTGTATTGTTTTGTCGAACATTTTGGTATTCAATCTTAACTGTAGAAATCAAACCGCAAGGATAACCTAGTCCAGTGAATAATTCATAAAGCAACGAGGCTATGGTCGTTTTTCCATTGGTTCCTGTAACCCCTATAAGGGTTAATTGCTCTGAAGGGTTGTTGAAAAAATTTAAGGATAAGATCCCTAAAGCTCCAGAAGCATCGGAGGTAACTACATAAACAACCCCTTTTTCACATACGGAAGGTAACTCCTCACAAACTATCGCAATGGCACCCTTTTTTATCGCTAGATCGATATAATCGTGCCCATCGACAACAACTCCTTTTTGTGCTACAAATAGGGCTCCACGCTCGATTTTTCGACTATCAAAAGCGACAGCATTCACCTCTATAGAAGTACTCCCTATAATTTTCTCTATGGTAACCCCATACAATATGTCGCGTAAAATTTTCACGATAATTCAAGGATTATTTTTTGATTTGGAATGACTTTTGAACCCGGTTGGGGTTGTTGTTGCTTGACACTACCCCTCCCTTTTAATTCTACTTTTAAACCCATTTCGTTGATTCGCTGAAGGGCTTCTTCTTCAGTCAAACCAGCAAGATTAGGCATTTTGAGATTTGATTTGGATTGACTATTCTTAATCAATTCCGCAACCTTTGAAGCTGGAAGTTCAACTTGAAGGGGGATGTCGTTAAATATTTTATTTGCTATGGCTTTAAATACTGGGGCTGCAACCGTAGCGCCGTAATACCCTTTTGTTTTATTGGGCTTGTGGATTACAACAATACAAGAATATTTGGGTTTTTCAACTGGAAAATAACCTACAAAACTAGAAATATACTGTATGCTTTCCGTGGTGTAATCTACCTGACAGGTTCCTGTTTTCCCAGCCATAGATAATTTGGAATCCTTTATACTATAGCCTGTACCCCACTTTTTATCAACTACATTAAACATCATTTGCTGAACTTTTTTCAAAGTTTCTTCTGAACAGATGGAGGGATTGAGTACTTGTTTAGAAAAAACCTTTTTTGGTGTATTCCCCAGATTACTGATTTCTGTTAAAAAACGAGGCTTAACCATTTCACCATTGTTGGCTATGGCATTGTAAAAAGTCAATGTTTGAAGGGGGGTTAAGCTGACACCGTATCCGTAGGCCATCCACGGTAAATCTAGACCATCCCAATCTGGATCTGTAGGATAGGGGATTTTTGGTTCGCCTTCCCCTTTAATGGGTAATCCTAAATTTTTATTTAATCCCATATTGTACAACCGGTCAACAAACTGTTTGGGGTTATCTTTATAATTGTCGTAAATAATTTTCACCAAACCAACGTTAGAGGAAACTTCAAAAGCATGGGATGCACTTATAATTCCGTACCCTCCACGTTTAGAATCTCTTACTTTGTATTTTCCAAAAAAGGTCAACTCTCCTTTTTCGGTATCAATCAAACTGTTTTCATCAATAACCTTGTCCTCCAAAGCAGCAATCATTCCCATCAATTTAAATGTTGATCCAGGTTCATGAGCTTCTCCTACTGCATAATTCAATTTTTCGAAATATTTTCCTTCCTCCGTTCTGCCTAAATTTGCAATAGCTTTTATGGCTCCCGTAGCAACTTCCATAACCACTACAGTTCCATGATCCGCCTCGTAATATTCTAATTGTTGCAAGAGAGCATTATGAGAAATATCTTGAATATTGAGGTCTATGGTTGTGTGTAAATCAAAACCTTCGGTAGGTTCTTTTTCGTTGGAATCACTAATTGGTTTCCATTGCCCGTTTGCAATTTTTTGTTTTAAACGCAACCCCGAGTCACCTCTCAAATACTGTGAAAAAGCTCCCTCTAAACCTACTCTAAAATAAGTGCCGTCTTGGTCTTGCATTTCATAACCAATGGTTCTCTCTGCAATTTTACCTAAAGGATGTTCTCTTTTTAACTCCTGATCAACGATCAATCCCCCTTTATAAGTAGACTGATTGAAAATTGGAAATGTTTTATAACGTCTGTAGACTGAATAGGAAACATCTGAAGCGATGGGATAGTATCTACTTTTTTTGTTTCGTGCACCTTCAATTTTCTTTAATACTGCAGCAGCGGATTGATTCGTCATTGTCGCAATGGAATCTGCTAATGCGGTTTTATATTTCTGAAAGACCGTTTCTGAAGGTGTAATGGCATCCCAAAAGAGAGCATAACGTGCAACGGTAGTTGCAAGTATATTCCCATCTGCTGCATAGATATCTCCTCTACTGGGCTCAAGAATTACATTTTTAACTAAAGCCTCTGGAGCTATGCCAAGGCCTTCATCATTGGTGTAAAATTGTAGATAGATAAGTTTTCCAATTAAGACAAAACCAAACACAACTAAACAACCAATCAAGAAATAAAATCTTGATTTTTTAAACCCTTCTTGTTGAACTTGATCACTCATTGATGACAACAATTTTAATCGGTGGATTTTTTGCTGGACCTATTCCCTTATCTGCAAGAAGCCGGGTTATATTGGACTCTTTCTTTAATACAAGCAACTGTTTTTTAGCTTCTATAAAATCACTTTTTAATGCTTTGATCTCAGTATTAAGTGCTGCTATTTTAAAGATTTTACGATCTGCGCTGTGTCCGCTGGAGATCATAATGAGGGCTAAAGCTGATAAAAACAAAATCATACGCCAGTTTTTGAGCGCATCCTCTTGGATCAAAAATTCAATATTCAATATGGACAACAATCTTTTCATCTCTTTTCGGCTACTCTTAGTTTTGCACTTCTCGCTCTACCATTCCATTTTATTTCTTCTTGTGTGGGCACGATAAGTTTTCCAATCTTTTTGATTGAAGCAATCGGGTTTCCATAAAAATCTTTTTTTAACTCCCCATCAAAATTTCCAGTTTGAAAAAATCGTTTTACCAGCCGGTCTTCTAGAGAATGGTATGAAATACAAACCAAACGACCCCCTGGTTTTAACACCTCCATTGCCTGCGTTAGAAATGATTTAAGCACCTCTAATTCAGCATTTACCTCAATTCGAACAGCCTGAAATAGCTGAGCTAGTATTTTATTTTCAATACGCTGTGGAACGAGTGGATTTACAATTTCGATTAGATCTCGTGTTGTCACAATTTCTTTTTCAGATCGAGCTGCTACAATATTTCGAGCAATCGCATTTGCATTTCTCAACTCGCCGTACTTGGAGAAAATAGCAGCCAATTGCTCCTCTTCGTATTCATTTATGACGGTAAAAGCATCTAGGGATTGAGACTGGTTCATCCGCATATCCAAACGACCTTCAGTGCGTATTGAAAACCCGCGTTCTGTCTTATCAAATTGATGTGATGAAACTCCAAAATCAGCCAGGATACCATCCACAGCAGTAACCCGATGAAATTTTAAATACTGACTTAGATGCCCAAAATTAGCAGCTACAAATTCAAAACGCCGATCATCGATTGTATTTGCAAAAGCATCTTCATCTTGATCAAACCCAAGCAAACGCCCTTCTTCATTCAACTGATCCAATATGGCTCTGGAATGACCGCCACCACCAAAGGTCACGTCTATATAAGTCCCTTGAGGTTGTATATTCAGTCCGTCAATTGCGGACTGGAGAAGCACCGGATTATGATATTGAGTCATCATTTTTATCTCCCATAACTTCTTCTGCCAAAGCTCCAAAATCAAGAGCTGCTTCGTCGATCGCATTTTCATAAAGCGATTTATCCCAAATCTCGAGTATGTTAACCGTAGAGGAAACCACGACATCCTTATTGATTTGTGCATAGTGTACCAAATCTTTTGGTATCAAAAGACGGCCAGAACCATCCATCTCAACAGTCTTTACTCCAGCAGTAAAACGGCGTATAAAGTCGTTGTTCTTTTTGTTAAAACGATTCAAGCCGTTTACTTTTTCCATTAACAACATCCATTCTTTTAGGGGATAAAGCTCAAGGCAAGTGTTAAACACGGCACGTTTAAGCACAAAACCCTCGGCAAGGTTTGCTGCCAATTGCTTTTTAATAGCAACCGGCATCATGATTCGACCTTTGGAATCTGCTTTACATTCGTATGTTCCTACTAAGTGCTGCACTGTGTTGTTAAGATTTGCTATCAAATATAAAAGATATTTACCACAATTTACCACATTTTACCACTTTGTTAATAAGTTTTACCACTTACTGAAAAATGTCCGATTGGGCTTCTAAAAATTAAAAACCAACCGTAAAAGGGAAATGTCTATATTTAGAAATTAATTTCTTGATTAGTATGATGAATCAAATAGTGGAAGAAGCTTCCTTTCGTTATGTAGAAGCTGGTGAGGGCCAACCTATCATTATTCTACATGGACTGATGGGGGGCTTAAGTAATTTTGAGGGGGTTATGAATTGTTTTTCACCTAAAGGATATCGAGTCATTATACCCGAACTCCCTGTTTACACTCTACCAGTTTTAAACACTTCCGTGAAATCACTCTCTGAATTTCTTCACGATTTCATCAAACACAAAGGATTAAAGGATGTGATCCTTCTAGGTAACTCATTGGGCGGGCATGTAGGACTTCTTTATACAAAAAACCATTCCGATTTTGTCAAGGGATTAGTTATTACGGGGAGCTCAGGTTTGTATGAAAACAATTTAGGTGATGGGTATCCTAAACGAGGCGATTACGAGTATATCAAAAAGAAGAGCCAAGATGTTTTTTACGATCCAAAAGTCGCCACTAAAGAAATTGTCGATGAAGTTTTTGAATCGGTAAACGACCGAAATAAATTGATTCGAACCCTTGCCCTTGCTAAAAGCGCTATTCGTCATAACATGGCAAAAGAATTGCCGAAAATGAAAACACCAACTGCAATTATTTGGGGGGAAGACGACTCGGTAACTCCACCAAACGTAGCAGAAGAATTCAACCAACTGCTACCCGATTCAAATTTGTATTGGATCGAAAAATGTGGACATGCGCCTATGATGGAACATCCGGATCGTTTTAATGAAATTCTCGAAGAATGGTTGGAGCTGAGAAAGTTTTAATCTCCAATGTTAGTTAAATCAGCAAGCTTTGTAATCAGTAATACTGAGGTATCTAAATGCCCTCAGAGTAAACTTCCAGAATATGCCTTTATTGGACGGTCTAATGTGGGAAAATCATCTCTGATCAATGCCCTCTGCAATAAAAAAAGTTTAGCCAAGACCTCTTCACGACCCGGAAAAACCCAATTGATCAATCATTTTTTAATCAATGAAAATTGGCATTTGGTTGACCTTCCAGGATTTGGATATGCTCGAGTGTCCAAAACTCAAAAAAATGTATTTCAAAAATTCGTTACAAATTATTTTAAAGAACGCACCCAACTCATCAGCGCTTTTTTATTGATTGATATCCGTCATGAGCCACAACCTATCGATCTTCGATTTATGGAATGGCTGGGTGAAAACCAGATCCCCTTTTCAATAGTTTTTACAAAAGCTGATAAATTAAAACCGAAAGCCTTAGAAAGACAAGTAAATGAGTATAGCGAAAAACTACTGGAGAGCTGGGAAGCATTACCCCCACTGTTTTTGACTTCTTCCACAAACAGAAGTGGAGTAGAAGAACTATTGGAGTATATCGATTCGCTCAATATAGAATTTCAAAAAGCGCAGCGCTACTAACCTTTCTTTAAGGCTAGTTTTTCTGCAAAAAAATCACAAAAATCCTTCATGCTTGCCGTCATTTTTTCGTCCTGAGTAGCCCGATAATAGGTATCACTCAACGACATTAAAGTTTGATGAAAAAAGAGTTGCATTTGATCCATCGGCATGTCCTTGACCCATAAGTCCATTTTCAGAGTTTCCTGTTGTTCTGCATCCCAAAATGACAAGAGCATTGCCTTGGTGTCCATATCAGAAACTCCCCCATCGGGAGCCGTCCATTGCATTTCTTCTGGGATATTATTTTCGTCTAGACCTACTTCAATTTTAATCTGTGTATTTTTTACAATTGCCATTAGCGTTTGGGTTTGTATTTGGATAAATTAAATAGTTTTTGGTCGGGTAATCTGATAAGTTCTTCGATAGTTGTCTCAGGAAACTCCCTCATATAACTTGACACGATCTGCCACCCAATCCATCTTCCTACTCTTCCTGGAGATTCGTTATCGAGTTGAAGATAAAATTTCGAAAAGGGAGCGGGTTCTAAAAACCGCTGAACCCATTCATATTCCGTTTGGTATAAAACTTGTCGCTCAACAAAATATTGCCAGATGTAAAGTTCATTTTCTCTAACCCATTCCAACTCTGCTTCCGTATAGCCTATTTTAATGTTCTTGTTTAGATGGGGTAAGAGCAAATCTTGAAAATACAGCTTCTTTCCTTCGTATAGCATGTGTGCCAAAAAAGTACGATCCTCTGCCGGTGGGATTGTATATGCTGCAAATTTTTCAACTATTTGACTTAAAATAAATTTTGGATCCAGTTCTTTTCTAATATAATTGGGAATTCCATCATACAAGGGATGCTCCGCACCTAAAAAAGTATCAAGGGATAAGATCAATAAACTATCGGAATAAACGGTCTTAATCTGATAGTCCACATTATTTGTTAGGGTTACAACTTGAGGAATTTTTGTTGTTGGAAAGTGATACTTTATGTGTTTAAACAAATGACTAACCTCCTGTTCTAATCCACTGACGTCGTTAAATACTTCTTCAACTGCAGCTTGCAACAACAGTTGTAAACTATCCTTTTGACGGGCAAACCAAACGCTATCAGAAAATTGTTTCGGAAATAGATAGGGGTACTCTTTTTTTAGAATTGGAACCACCTCAGGGGTTTGATTGTAAAATTTTAAATCAAAACGATCAAGTTTAATCTTGATATCTAGGGCTTCAATTTCGGATTCATTTTTAATATCCGATTGACAGGCAAAAAAAAAGGCCAAAAGCACAACAAAAAGAACACTTTGTTGAATATTGTCAAAAAATAAGTGGAGTCTTTTCATTTGCTGTTAATCAATCCCTTCAAATACCTTAATTTTAAGCAAATTTACTAGCTTAAATCGACTTGAGAATGGAATCACCTGAAAAAGTAGAAAATCATATTGTCAATTGGTTAGACCACTACATTAAAACTTCAAAAATGAAGGGCTTTGTGGTTGGCATTTCTGGAGGGATAGACTCCGCGGTGACCTCTACACTTTGTGCAAAAACCGGACATAAGGTAATTTGTTTAGAAATGCCCATCAAACAAGACCCTCGTCAACTAAATCGAGCTGAAAACCACATTGCTTGGCTTCAATCCCATTTTCAAAACGTAAGTTCTCAACGTGTCGAATTAGATTCTGTTTTTGACTCTTTTTGTAATCTTTTGCCTCCAGCAGAAAATCAAGAGGCCCATCTTTTGAGCTTGGCCAACACCAGAGCTCGTTTACGCATGACAAGCTTGTATTACTTTGCTGCTTTAAATTCCTATTTAGTAGCAGGGACTGGGAATAAGGTTGAAGATTTTGGCGTAGGTTTTTACACTAAATACGGGGATGGTGGCGTGGACTTGAGTCCTATTGCCGATCTCACAAAAACACAAGTCTTTAAACTAGCAAAGCACCTCGATATTATAGATAGCATCCAAAAAGCACCCCCTACAGATGGTCTCTGGGGAGACGATCGAACAGACGAGGACCAATTAGGCGCTACCTATCCAGAACTTGAATGGGCCATGGATGCACATTACAGAAAACTCCCTACTTCTGGCTTTAGTGATCGACAAAAGGAGGTCTATCAAATTTTTCAATCGCATTTTAATAGAAATCAACATAAAATGCAACCCATCCCCGTTTGCAAAATTCCATCTGGAATTATTTAAAAAAATAGTATCTTGTGTAAGATGTTCCTCAAATCTTACATCACATGATATCAATTGCACTTCTAGATCCTCATCCTGTAGTCCACAAGGGATTCAAGTCTTTTTTTAAAAAAGCCAATCACATTACAGTGGTTAAGATGTTTACTAAATCGGATGACCTCTTTGATTTTTTAAACGAAAATGATCTTGATGCTTTAGTCCTCGAAATGGATCTTGGCGGAGATAGTACGGTTCGTATTATCAAAAAAATCAAAAAGGAATTTCCAGAAATTGCCATGATCATTTTTACTGCTCTAACACAAACTATTTACGGTATTTCCTTACTGAAAGCAGGAGCAGCTGGTTTTCTCTCTAAAGAGATTGAAGGAAAAGTAATGATTGAAGCCGTGGAAAAAGTAGTTCAATACGGGTATCATATAACTTCTAATTTTGCAAATGGTATTAACAACAATATTGATCTCTCACGTCCAAGAAATGCCTACGAAACCCTTTCTGCTCGTGAAGTAGAGGTTTTTAAATTATTAATTGAAGGGAAAAAAAACATTCAAATTGCGGAATGCTTACACATCAATCAAAAAACAGTGAATACCTACAAAACAAGACTCATGAAAAAATTAGAGGTTGAAAATCCCGTTGACCTATTCCAAGAGGCACGTAACTATGATTTGATTTAAAGTACTCGATTTAGTTTTTGAGAAAGTAGTTTTTTTAATGACTGGTATTGCATAACCTCTTCCAAAAATTCTGTTTCTAATTCTGTAGATTTTTTTTCTTTCACTTCGACCAATAAACTTTGTATTTTTTGATCGATCAGATACCTTCTAAAGGTCAGTATGGTCTCACTAACCAATTGTCCAACAACACTTTGCCTTTGCTTTACAAAAATGTTTTTCTTTTCCCAATCGTGGAGTTGATGCACTTCATCTGCTAATAAAATGTCTGAAATAATTTTCCCTAAAGTAGGATTTTCTTGCTGCATGATTTTTTCTAGTTTCAATACTCCCTCCAGCTGATAGGATTCTATCAGTTGTGCATATAGTTCTTGAAACTCTGGTTGAATAAGTTCTACCTCATCCTGTTGTAAATCTAAAAAAACCTTTTCATAAACTTTGGAAAGCACCGTTTTGGACTCTTCTACTAAATTTCCATCCTCATCTGTACTCATAATTAGCTCATCAAACGTAGCTTCCTGGTTGCCATATTGAATTAAGATACTGATGATTTGTCTCTCTAGAAAAAAAAGGGGATTGACTGCTTGTTCAGACTGTGGTGTTTTTTGTATTACCGGCTGTGGAAGGTCTGAAGGATTAATCTTCCGAACAGGTTTTTGAGTTTTTGTTTGTTCTTGTGCCAAGGCATTAAATAAAACCGGCTCAGAAACGTCTAGGGATGCAGCACATTGTTTGATGTAGATTTCCTGCTTTATTGGATCCGGTATTTTAGAAATACTTTGTACAATTTCTCGAACTGTAGCCGCTTTTTTTACCGGATCGTTGTTTGTGTCTTTTAAAAGGACAGCCGTTTTAAATTCAATAAAATCTTTCGACTCCGTCTGTAGATACGCTTTGATTTCCTCTTCACTGTTTGCTTTTGCAAAACTATCTGGGTCTTCTCCATCAGGGAATGTGCAAATTCGAACATTCATTCCTTGTTCAAGGATAAGATCTACACCCCTCAATGCCGCTCTTAATCCTGCAGCATCTCCATCGAAAAGAACAACGATATTCGAGGTGAGTCTTCGTATCAATCGAATTTGTTCCGGAGTTAAGGCTGTCCCTGAGGAAGAAACAACATTCTCAATTCCATTCTGATACATTTGAATTACATCGGTATAGCCCTCCACCAGATAACAGAGGTCTTCTTTGGCGATTGCTTTTTTCGCTTCATAAAGTCCATACAGAACCTGACTTTTGTGGTAAACCTCACTTTCTGGTGAATTGAGGTATTTTGCGGTTTTGGCAGTTGCAGAAAGAATTCGTCCACCAAAACCCTGAACACGACCTCCCATACTTCGAATAGGAAAAATTACCCTACCTCGAAATCGATCGACACCCCCATAGTCACTTTTAATTACCAATCCAGTAGCAACCAAATATTCCTCTGAATAGCCTGCTTTTAGTGCCTTCGAATAGAAAAAATCTTTTTGTTCCGCTGCATACCCCAAACCAAAAAATCGAATGATTTCATCTGTAAATCCTCGCTCTTTAAAATAACTCAACCCAATGGCCATCCCTTCTGAAAGCTCCCACAAATCTTTTTCAAACGATTCTTGAGCAAACTGATTAACTAAATAAAGACTTTCTTTGGCGTTGGCTTTTTCTTTTTCTTCATCGGTTTGCTCCGTTTCCTCAATTTCGATATTGTATCTTTTAGCTAAAAATCGAATGGCTTCTGGATACGAAAAGTGCTCGTGTTCCATTAAAAAAGCAACCACATTTCCTCCCTTACCGCTACTGAAATCTTTCCAAATTTGTTTCACTGGTGAAACCATAAAACTTGGGGTTCGCTCCTGAGAAAAAGGACTTAACCCCTTAAAATTAGACCCTGATTTTTTTAGGGTTACAAAATCACCGATCACCTCCTCAACTCTGGCAGTTTCATATACTTGATCTATGGTGCTTCGTGTAATCAAAGAATGGTGTTTTGTATAAATTTAGGCATTATTAAAGAAAAATAATTTCAAAACCTTGAATTATATCTTTCGCTCGATGACGTAATTCAGCATGAGCTCCAAAGCGTCTCTGTATTCATTTTTTGGAAAATCCATCAGTAGAGCTATGGCTTGGTTTCGGTAATCTTCCATTTTTTTTACAGCAAAATCCAGTCCTCCTTTTTCCTTCACGGTTTCTATCAAGGCATTGACTTTGACCTTGTTTTTGTTGTGGTTTTTAACCGTATTGATCAAAGTTCTTTTTTCATCAGGGCTTACAACATTAAGGGTGTGGATTAGTGGAAGGGTCATTTTTCGTTCCTTGATATCAATGCCCACAGGTTTCCCAATTTTTCGCTCCCCATAATCAAACAAATCGTCTTTGATCTGAAAAGCCATTCCGAGTAATTCTCCAAAGTGATGCATTTTTTCCACCTCTTCCTCGGAGGCATCAACAGATTGCGCACCCATGGCACAACAAGCGGCAAGCAAGGTTGCCGTTTTCTGTCGGATAATTTCGTAATACACCTCCTCAGTTATATCCAGATCTCTCGCTTTTTCTATTTGAAGAAGTTCCCCTTGACTCATTTCGCGAACAGCAACTGATATGATCTTAAGAAGATCAAAATCTTCGTTTTCTATAGAGAGTAAAAGTCCCTTGGACAGAAGGTAATCCCCGACCAAAACTGCTATTTTATTTTTCCACAATGCATTGATAGAAAAAAAACCCCTCCTTTTATTGCTGTCATCTACTACATCGTCATGAACTAGAGTTGCGGTATGAATCAGTTCAATGACAGAAGCTCCTCTAAAAGTACGTTCATTTACCTTTCCTTTTCCTACTAGTTTTGCGACCAAAAAAACAAACATGGGGCGCATCTGTTTTCCTTTTCTATTGATGATAAAGTGGGTAATTCGATTGAGTAGAGCTACTTGGGAAGACATCGATTGGGTAAACTTTTCTTCAAAAAGTTCCATCTCGTTGTAAATCGGTTTTTTGATTTGCTCAACTACTTTCATAGACTCGTAAAGATATCAATTCTATGGAGACTTCCTATCATTCTTATTCCTTGGCTTTTGGCTTATTTATTCGCTAATTGACCACAAGCCGCATCGATATCTTCCCCCCGTGATCTTCTGTAGGTCACTTGTATTCTCGAATCTGTCAGAGTTTTGATATAGGCATCAAGAATTGCAGGAGCGGCTTGTTTCATCGTGGAGTTGTCTATAGAATTGTACTGAATCAAATTGACTTTTGAGGGTACCTTTAAACAAAATTTTACCAACGCTTGTATATCTTCTCGAGTATCGTTTATACCTTCCCAAACGATGTATTCAAAAGTGATCCTTTTTTTGGTGAATTCATACCAATATTGGAGGGATTCCAACAATTCCTCTAAAGGAAACTTTTGAGCAAAAGGCATAATCTGCTCACGCACTTCTTGTCGTGCGCTGTGTAAAGAAACTGCTAGACCGAATTTCACTTTATCATCAGCCATTTTACGAATCATCTTAGGTATTCCAGAGGTAGAAAGGGTGATTCTTTTGGGAGACATACCCAAACCTTCTGGGTCTGTAATCTTTTCTATGGAAGCTAAAACATTCTTGTAATTCATCAACGGTTCTCCCATCCCCATAAAGACAATATTAGACAAAGGGCGTTGATGATAATAAATGCTTTGTTGATTGATGGTAACTACTTGATCATAAATTTCATCAGGATTCAAATTGCGCATCCGTTTCAAGGAAGCCGTAGCACAGAAAGTACAGTCCAAACTGCACCCCACTTGTGAAGAAACACAAGCAGTCGTTCTGGTGGAAGTCGGAATGAGGACAGACTCTACGACCAAATTATCATGGAGTTTGATCGCATTTTTTATGGTGCCGTCCTTGCTTTTTTGTTGAACATCAATACGGATATGATTGATCTCGAAATGGCTTTTTAAAAGCTCTCGATGCTCTAAGGTTAGATTGGTCATTAAATCAAAATCATGTACCCCTTTTTGCCATAGCCACTGATAGACTTGTTTTCCTCGAAACGAAGCCATGCCATGAGATTCAAAAAAAGTGATTAACTCTTCTTTACTCAAGGCGCGAATGTCTTTTTTTGAATCTTCCAATTAAATTTGAATAAAAAAACCGCGATTAGGCGGTTTTGAGGTGCTATAAAATCAGCATGGCATCACCGTAAGAATAGAAATTGTATTTCTCCTTAATCGCAACAGTATAGGCGTGTTTGATGAAATCAGGATCGGCAAAAGCAGAAACCATCATTAATAAAGTCGATTTTGGAGTATGAAAATTTGTAATCATACAGTTGGCGATAGAAAAATCATAAGGAGGAAAAATAAATTTATGAGTCCATCCTTCAAATTCGTTTAACAAACCTGCAGAGGAGACAGAGCTTTCCAAACCGCGCATGACCGTTGTTCCAACGGCGCATATTTTACGTCGATCTGCCTTTGCTTTATTAACTTTAGCCACTGCCAAGGCATCGATAATTAATTCTTCTGAATCCATTTTATGCTTTGAAAGATCTTCAACTTCTACTGCACTAAAAGTGCCCAAACCGACATGTAGGGTTAACTCTGCTAAATCAATACCTTTAATTTCCAATCGCTTTAACAAGTGTTTGGAAAAATGCAATCCAGCGGTAGGAGCCGCTACAGCCCCTTCGTGTTTAGCATAAATGGTTTGATAACGCTCCCGGTCCTCTTCTTCTGTAGGTCGCTTGATGTATTTAGGTAGTGGGGTTTCTCCCAGATCTTTAAGTTTAGTTCTAAACTCAGCATAACTCCCGTCAAACAGAAAACGCAAGGTTCTGCCTCTTGAGGTAGTATTATCAATTACTTCTGCTACCAGACTTTCGTCATCTCCAAAATACAGTTTGTTTCCAATTCTGATTTTACGAGCTGGATCTACCAATACATCCCACAGCCGTTGCTCTTGGTTTAATTCTCTCAATAAAAAAACTTCGATACGGGCACCTGTTTTTTCTTTATTTCCGAAAAGACGTGCTGGAAAAACTTTAGTGTTGTTAAGCACCATCACATCCCCCTCATCAAAATAATTGATCACGTCTTTAAAAGAACAATGTTCAATTTTTTCTTCTTTGCGATGAAGAACCATCAGACGAGATTCATCTCTATCTGCTGCTGGGTGTTGTGCTAAAAGGGCTTTGGGTAGTTCAAACTGGAAATGAGATAATTTCATTGAATATTTTTAGGCTGCAAAGATACCATCTCAACAGGGGCTTTGTCAAGTAAAATGGTCTTTATCTCTGCTGAATAGTGAAATTAATTTTTTTTAGGTCATCCCAAAAAGCTGGATACGACTTTGAAACCACCTCAGTATCTTCGATGGTTAAAGGAACTTTAAGAGCCAGTGGAGCAAATGCCATCGCCATTCGATGGTCTTTATAGGTTGGCAAACTACAACCTTCAACGAAATTTGAACCGGGTTCTAATCGAAGACTTTTATCGGTGATCGAAACCGATGCTCCCAACTTTGTAAGTTCATTATAAAGTGCCTGTAGCCTGTCTGTTTCCTTGATCTTGAGAGTATGTAAGCCTTCCAAATGGCATCCTATACCCAATCCGTAACAGGTTACAGCTATGGTCTGTGCAATATCTGGAGCTTTGGACAGATCCCAATGAATAGAGTCAGGCAGTCGAATTGTTTCTTTTTTTAGTAATAAACTTTGACCAACAATTTTAGAGGAAACGCCTAGCTCTTTGTAAATTTCTACAAGTACCTTATCTCCCTGAAGACTTTCTTCTTTATAGCTTTTAATCTCAATTTCACTTTGTTCTGATAAGGCAACTATACTGAAAAAATAAGAGGCTGAACTCCAATCAGATTCTACGATTTGATTAGAACGAATAGGATGAAGTTGGGGCTCTACGGTAATATTTTGCCCCTCAAAACTTGTTTGAACTCCAAAATTATTGAGCAAAGCCAAGGTCATTTTAATATAGGGTATAGAAGTAATTTTTCCAATCAAATTTAACTGAATCCCTTGCTCCAAAACTGGCCCAATAAGCAACAATGCCGAGATGTATTGGCTACTGATGTCTGCAGGAAGTTCAACAATTCCCCCTTTCAGTTCTTTTCCACAGATCCGCAAGGGAGGAAACCCTTCCTCTTTTTCATAACTTATGGAGGCTCCAAGTGTGCGAAGAGCATCGACTAAAATTTTAATTGGACGTTCTTGCATCCTTTGAGAACCCGTCAAGACAATTTCTTTACCCTTTAGATGAGAAAAATAAGCTGTCAGAAATCGCATTGCAGTGCCAGCATGATGGACATCAATACGATTTTCTTTTGAAAGTAATGCTGCTTGCATGACTTCACTATCATCAGACATGGACGCATTTTCTATGGAAAACCCTGAAAATAGAGCTTGAAGCAGAAGTAAACGGTTGGTTTCACTTTTTGAGCCCGTAATACTCAATTTTCCATAACATTGCTTGGATGGATGGGAGAGAGCTACATTCATTTATTTTTTCAATTTCGGGTTATTTTGATGTCGCTCGTGATCTCGATCTGTCTTGAGATCAAGTTTTTTTGTAAAAGCTGCTTGAAGATCTACTCCTGTTTGGTTTGCCAAACAAATTGCAACAAAAATTACATCCGCCAATTCTTCACCTAGATCTTTGGATTTGTCACTTTCTTTTTCCGATTGCTCTCCATACCTTCTTGCAATGATTCTAGCCACCTCTCCTACTTCCTCAGTGAGTTGTGCCATGTTAGTCAATTCATCGAAATACCGGACTCCGTGGGTCTGAATCCATTGATCCACTTTTTCTTGTGCTCCTTTTAAATCCATGTCCAAAAATAACGATAAATCTTGGCATTCGGATTGTTGATCGATATAGACTTAAAAAAAAGCATGAAGCTCCTCTAAGGAATAGATAATTGGGCAATTTTCATGATGATCTTCTTTGTGAGAATTGAAGTGTATTGCATGCATTCCTTGGGACAAAGCGCCTAAAATATCAGCCTCTAAACTGTCCCCTATCATCAAAGATTTTTCAGCCTTCGCCTGCGTTTGCTTTAAGGCCTCTTTAAAGATTTGTGGATGGGGTTTTTTAAAACCAACAATATCGGAAGTAAATACATTTTCAAAAAAAGACTCCAAACCTGAATTTTTAATTTTAAAATGCTGCACCTTATCAAATCCATTAGTAATGATATGAAGTCTATATCGATTCTTCAATTTTTCTAAAAGTGGAATTGCTCCATCAAATAAATGTGGAAAAGTAGACAAGTTTTTAATGTATTCTTCCGAAATCACATTAATCATTGGAGTTGTGGTTTCAATATGGATTTTAGAAAAAGTATCTCTTAATCTGTTGTGTCTTAATTCTTCTTGACTGATTTGATTTTCCCTATACAGTTTCCAGTAGGCATGATTTATTGGATTGTAAAAGGAAATAAAGTGCTTCAACTCAATAGTTAAATCCATTTCTGAAAATATCTTTTCAAAGGTGAGCAGGGAATTTTTTTCAAAATCCCATAGGGTATGATCTAAGTCAAAAAAGATATCCGTTAACTCTTCTGGAAATCGATTCACTTTAGGAGGTCTTTGAAAGTTTTTTGTATCGATTCGTCACAATAACGTATGTGAAGAAATCCATTTCCAAAGGCAAGGGTGGCTTGATTCGAAGACCGTTTTATGAAAAAATCATTCTTTTCTAGTCTTTTGATTCTTCCATTCTCCTTGTTATTTTGAAGAAAATTATTGGGGATAAATTCTGATTCAAAAATAGTGGTAATTCTCGGTTTAATTTTGTGGGTATACAACAGTCGCATTTACATCAGTTCTTCATCGGCAAAGCTAAAATAACCTTTTTCTGATAGAATTAAATGATCCAAAACGGATAGATCTACCAGCTTAGCGGCTTCACAAAATTTTTGTGTTAAATTTTTATCACTTTGACTGGGTTTTAAGTTTCCAGAAGGGTGATTATGAGCCAAAATAATTGCGGTAGCTCCTACTTCGAAAGCTCTTTTTAAAGCCAATCGGATATCTACAGTTGTTTGTGAAATTCCGCCTTGACTCAATTTAAATTTTTCAATCAATTTTGAGGATTGATTGAGATAGATTACCCAAAATTCCTCATGATCTAAAGCTGCCAGATCGTATTGTAAATGTTCAAAAACAATTTTACTGTGATTCATAACAACCCCTTTTTGATCTTTTTTCTGAATCATCCGTTTACTCAACTCTAAACCCGCTTTAATTTTTACGGCCTTTGCTAATCCTATTCCATTAAACTTTAATAAAATTTCTAACGGGAGTTGATGGAGTTTATTCAAATCATGGTCTACACTTTTTAGAATACGTTGAGCTAAACCCATTGCCGTTTCATTTAAATTTCCACTTCCAATTAAAAGTGCTACAAGTTCTGAATTACTGAGATAGGAGGCTCCTAATCGACTCAGCTTTTCTCGTGGTCGGTCGGATTCATCCCAGTTTTTAATAGTAATTTTTGGGGAAGACATGTCAAGAAAAAATATCTTTTCAAAACAAATTAATTAAATAAATTGAAAAAAAGAAATCGGATTGATTCCCTATTTAAAACGTGTTTGAAGTGCTTCCCAATCGATCCCTCCAAAATTTCCTGAACTCATCATAACCAAAACCTCATTGGAATACTCTTTCTCAAGAAGCATTGCATGTAATTCTGTACTCTGAGTAAAAACCTGCAGTGAAGAATGTGCAAAAGCCTCTCGAATCGTTTGAGGAGGAATGGGCGCTCTACTCTTTATTTTCAAAGCTTCGGGGTCGTAAAAAACAATAACTTCCTCTACGGACTCTAAAGAGTGGTTGTATTGCTTAATAAATTCTGGATCCAGACTACTGTAGGTATGCAATTCCAAACAAACGGTGATTTTTTTGGAATTGAATTGAGTTTTAACTGCTGTAGCTGTAGCTTTTACCTTACTAGGTGCATGGGCAAAGTCTTTGTACAAAAAGGAACTTGATCCTTTAATTAACAGTTCCAATCGCTTTGAAGCCCCTTTAAAGGAGAGTATCGCTTCATAAAAATCGGAGGAATTCATACCCATCAATTGAGCAATCCATTGAGCACCTGCCAGATTCGAAAGGTTGTGCCGACCAAATACCTTAAGAGGCAAGCTTCCTTCAGGGGTTTCAAGATAGGTCGTGCCATCCGTTATAAAATGTTTAGGCGTTTGGTAGGCTATCTTTTTAATGGGATGTTGTGAGGCGTTTACCAAATTTTTTAGAACCTCATCTTCTTCGTTATATACCAGTACCCCTCCAGCTTGAATTGATAAGATAAAGCGTTCAAATTGACTACTGTAGTTTTCAAAGGTTGGAAACACATTAACGTGATCCCAAGCGATCCCACTAATCAATGCAATTTCTGGCTGATACCATAAAAATTTAGGTTGTAAATCAATAGGTGAAGACAAATATTCATCCCCTTCCAACAAAACAAAATCATTTTCTTCTGAGAGAGAAAGGGTTTTTGTACTGTTCGCTACAGGAGCACCTACCATATAATCCGTATTCATCTCATGATATCGCAAAACGTGCAAAACCATGGAAGTAATCGTTGTTTTTCCGTGACTTCCTGCTATTACAACCCTTGTTTTATCTTGAGTCATCGTAGCAATGAACTCTGGATACGATTGGATTTTCAAACCCAATTCCTGAGCTTTTTTTAATTCTGGGTTGTCCCGTTTTGCATGCATTCCCAAAACAACAACATCAATTGCAGCAGACAGTTTTTCTGGAAACCATCCCATACGAGGAGGTAAGAGCCCAGCTGCTTCCAACTTTGATTTTGAAGGTTCAAAAATAGCATCGTCGCTACCAGATACTTCGTGTCCTAATTCTTTCATCTCCAAAGCCAAACTGTGCATTGCACTCCCTCCAATAGCAATAAAATGAATTCGCAACATCAAGTTTAGGGATTGAGTTGTTTCCAAAGTAAATCTTTTAACTCCGTTAAGTGATACTGTGTAGCACTCGAAATGATCAAATGAGGGATTCCCTTGAAAATTGATTTCATTTCATTTTCATACTCTAAACGGAGTTCTTTATCTAGTAAATCGGATTTAGACAATACAACAATAAATTGTTTGTCCATCAATTCGGGATTGTATTTAATCAATTCTTTTTGAAGAATGGAAAACTCTTTTTTTAAATCGGAAGTGTCTGCTGGTATCAAATAAAGTAATATCGAATTCCGCTCAATGTGTCTTAAAAAGTAATGCCCTAAGCCTTTACCCTCTGAGGCACCCTCAATAATCCCGGGAATATCTGCCATAACAAAAGATCGGTAATCTCTGTATTCTACGATTCCTAAATTGGGCTTTAGCGTTGTAAATTCATAGTCTGCAATTTTAGGTTTTGCAGAAGTTAATGCTGCTAAAAGTGTTGATTTTCCTGCATTAGGAAATCCAACCAGTCCTACATCAGCCAACACCTTCAATTCCAAAGTTATGGGAATCGTAAGCCCATCGATTCCGGGTTGAGCATATCGAGGTGTTTGACGTGTAGAAGATTTAAAATGCCAATTTCCCCTTCCTCCTAATCCGCCTTCCAGCAGGATTACTTCCTGCCCTTTCTCAGTAATTTCAAAAAGAATGGTGTTTGTATCCGAATTTCGGATTACAGTTCCTATTGGGACATCGATATAAATATCTTCCCCTTGTGCACCACTACTTCTGTTTTTACTTCCATCTCCACCATGACCTGCGGCAAAAAATCTTTTAAATTTAAAAGAATAGAGCGTCCATAATTGCTCATTAGCTCTCAGGATTACGTGACCACCCCTACCGCCGTCGCCACCATCAGGACCACCTTTGGTTATGAATTTCTCTCGGTGAAGATGGATAGACCCTTTTCCTCCTTTACCAGAGCTTACTTGCAGTTTAACATAATCAACAAAGTTGCCTTCTGTCATAAAAATGGGCTATAGACTATTAATTAAATGGGTTAATCGGGTTGTAATTTCCTCAATGGTACCGATTCCATTTACACTGTGGAATTTATTTTGATTGGTATAATAGGCTCTTAAGGGTGCTGTTTTGGTATTGTATTCTTCAAAACGATTTCGAATTTTATCCTCGTCCTGGTCATCTGTTCTTCCGCTGCTTTTTCCTCGCTCAAGCAAACGCTCAATAAGAATTTCATCATCCGCTTCTAGGGCAATTGTTGCAGAAATATTCATTTCCTTTTTAGCTAAAAAAAGATCCAAGGCCTCAGCTTGAGCTTCAGTTCTAGGAAATCCGTCAAAAATAAATCCCTTTGCTTGTGGATTTTGATCGACTTCATTTTCAAGCATGTCTATGGTAACCTGATCTGGAACCAAATCCCCTTGATCCATATAGGATTTAGCAAGTTTCCCCAAATCCGTTTGATTTGAAATATGATTCCGAAATAAATCCCCTGTAGAGATGTGTATCAAATTGAATTGAGCTTTTAAAAAAGAAGCCTGAGTTCCCTTGCCAGCTCCTGGTTTACCGAATAAAACAAGATTAATCATGAAAAAATATTTGACCAAAGATACCCAATTTAGATGGCTTTTTTCCATTCCAAAAAACTTATGCGTATTTTTGCCAAAAGGAAATGATGGGATTCTTCTCTACTTCAAAAACAATCGGAATCTTAGGGGGTGGGCAACTTGGAAAAATGCTTTTAAACACCACCCGCCAATGGGACATCAATACTCACGTTTTGGATCCCAGCCCAGAAGCACCTGCTCGTATTGCATGCAATCTTTTTGTTCAAGGGGATTTAATGGACTACCAGACGGTAATGGAATTTGGAAAAAATGTAGATGTCTTAACCATTGAAATTGAAAATGTAAATTCTGAAGCATTAATTGATTTGGAAAAACAAGGTGTTCAAGTCTATCCTCAAGGACGTGTATTAAAAATTATTCAAAATAAATATCGTCAAAAAGAATTTTACAAAAAAAATCGAATCCCAACATCGGGTTTTGAATTCTTTGAATCCAAGGAGGCACTCAAAGACGCCGTAGCAAGAGGATTCGTTTCTTTTCCATTTGTATGGAAATCAGAATCCATGGGATACGATGGTTATGGTGTAAAAATGATCCGTTCCAATCAAGATTTAGAAACCATAAGTGAGGGGGGCTGTCTAGCTGAGGATTTGGTTACTATTCATAAAGAAATAGGGGTAATTGTTTGTAGAAGACCCAGTGGTGAAACCGTAAGTTATCCGAGTGTAGAAATGGAATTTCACCCTACGGCAAATCAAGTCGAATACGTGCTAAGCCCTGCACGAATTTCAAATCAAATTGAGAAAAAAGCTCAGGAAATTGCTCGACAAGTGTCTGAGGCCTTCCAGCATGTTGGACTTTTAGCAGTAGAGCTTTTTGTAACCAAAGAAGGAGATGTTTGGGTGAATGAAGTTGCACCGAGACCTCACAATAGCGGTCATTTCAGTATTGAAGCTTCCTATACCTCCCAATTTGAACAACACATCAGAGCTTTGCTAGATTTACCATTAGGAAGCACTCAAAACAAAGTATCGGGAGTTATGGTCAACCTAGTTGGAAGTGAAAATCATCAAGGTCCAGTTCGTTATAAAAACATCGAACACATTATGGCAATCGAGGGCGTAAATCCCCACATCTATGGGAAAAAAGAAACCAGACCCTTTCGAAAAATGGGGCATATCACCATCGTAAATGAGAGTTTAGAAATTGCAAGACAAATTGCAGAACAGGTCAAAGAAACTATTGAAGTAATATCACAATAATATGGCACAAGTTGGAATTATCATGGGAAGTCAGTCGGATCTCCCCATCATGGAAGAAGCAGCAACCGTTTTAAAGGCGTTTCAAATCGATGTAGAGTTGGATATCGTTTCTGCACACCGAACCCCCGAAAAAATGATGGAATACGGAAAGAATGCACATTTAAGAGGCATCAAAGTTATCATCGCTGGCGCAGGAGGAGCAGCCCACCTCCCTGGGATGATTGCTTCTCTTTCTCCTTTGCCTGTAATAGGCGTGCCTATTAAATCCTCAAATTCAATAGACGGATGGGATTCTGTATTATCAATTTTACAAATGCCAGGGGGAGTACCCGTTGCTACGGTTGCATTAAATGGTGCAAAAAACGCTGGAATATTAGCCGCACAAATCATTGGAAGTCACAATCCTGAGATCCTTGAGCGCGTTATTCAATATAAAAAAGAGCTTCAACAAAAAGTGTTGGAAAGCAGTAAGAACATTAAAAAATAAACCCATTGGAGAACCCATTACTAAAGGAATTCCAAACCCCTTTCGAATCCGCACCTTTTGATCAAATCAAAATTGAACATTTCATACCAGCAATTGAAAAAACGATTCAAATAGCACTTGACGAAATTAACACCCTAGTGCACCAAAAAGAATCTCCAACATTTGAAAATACTATAGTTCAATTAGAAAATTGCGGAAGTCTTATCGCAAGAAATAGCGCGCTATTGTTCAACCTCAACAGTGCAGAAACCAGTGATGAACTTCAAAAAACAGCCCAGCTAGCTTCCCCCATATTGACCCAATTCCAAAATGATATCCGCCTCAACGAGGCCTTATTTGAACGGATAAAATATGTATATCAACATGAGGATAAAACAAAACTGAGTGCTGAACAAAATACCCTGCTCACAAAAGAGTACAAAAGCTTTATCCGAAATGGAGCCAATTTAGATACAGCCTCCAAAGAAAAACTTCGCGTCATCGACACTCAATTGGGAAAATTAAGTTTGACTTTTGGTGAGCATGTTCTAGCTGATACCCAAGCTTTTTCATTACATATCGAGAAAGAAGAGGATTTGTCTGGATTACCTCCTTCAGTTATTGAAATGGCAGCAGAGGAAGCTAGTAGGCGTGATAAAAAAGGGTGGGTTTTTACATTGGATTATCCAAGTTATATACCCTTTATGACCTATGCTGAAAATAGAGAACTACGCAAAAAATTAAGTCTTGCTTTTGGTCAACGTGGCTTTCAGATGAATTCTCAAAATAATACGGATCTCATTTTAGAACTTGTCAAACTGAGAAAAGAACGTGCCCAACTCTTGGGCTATCCTTCTCATGCTGCGTTTATTTTGGAGGAACGTATGGCTCAGTCTGAACAAAATGTAAAATCGTTTTTAGACGAATTGGCTACTAAAGCCAAACCTGCTGCTCAAAAGGAGTGGGAAATTATGGAATCTTTTGCTTCTAAAAAGTTAGGTTTAGACCAACTCGAAAAATGGGATACCGCTTATGTTGCCGAAAAACTAAAGCAAGCAGAATTGGATTTGGATGAACAGCAACTCAAACCCTATTTCCCTTTAAACCAAGTCCTTCAAGGTTTATTTGAAATTGTAAAAAAACTCTATGGGATTGAATTGCGAAAAAACAAAGATGTAGCCAAATATCATGAGGAAGTAGACGTCTATGAAGTATACAAAGAGAATGCTTTTTATGCCTTATTGTACACGGATTTTTTTCCAAGAGCAGGAAAACGCAATGGCGCATGGATGACAAGTTATCGCTCCCAAAAAACTGGACAACGGCCCCATATCTCAATAGTTTGTAACTTTTCTAAACCCACACAAACGAAACCTTCTTTATTAACTTTTCAGGAGGTGACTACACTTTTTCACGAATTTGGGCACGCCCTTCATGGTATGCTTGCCAATACAAGTTATAGCTCTCTAAGCGGGACGAGTGTGTTTTGGGATTTTGTTGAACTCCCCAGTCAGATTATGGAAAATTGGTGTTATCAACCAGAGGCGCTTGCTCTCTATGCGAAACATTATGAAACCGCTGAGGTCATTCCTAATGAACTAATTCAAAAAATTAAAAAAGCAGCGCATTTTCAGCAAGGACTTCAGACCTTAAGACAGTTAAGTTTTGCGTATTTAGACTTATCCTTTCACGATCAGCATGCTAATCGAATTAAAGACGTCAAACAGCACGAAAAAGAACAGATTCAACATTTACAATTCACGAAGGATATAGCGGAAAACTGTTTGAGTACTGCTTTTTCTCATATTTTTCAAGGGGGGTATTCGGCAGGGTATTACAGTTACAAATGGGCTGAAGTTTTAGATGCCGATGCTTTTGAATTGTTTCTGGAAAAGGGAATTTTTGACGGCCCTACTGCCCATGCTTTCTTAAAGCATATCCTTTCAAAAGGGGGAACGGAACATCCCATGACTTTATACAAAAGGTTTAGAGGAAAAGAACCTGACCCATCGGCTTTGCTTCGTAGAGCAGGATTGACTTGACTTTAATTATTTTTTTAGATAAATTGTTGTTCTCAATCAAAAGAATAACATGCTTATTTTAAAAAAACACATCTTTTTTTTGATTGCTCTGCCCGTTCTCCAGTTTGGCAATGCCCAGCTTGCTATCTATGGAAATCTTTTTGTAAGTCCAAAAAACGAACTTCATATTGCATTTGAAGATACCTTTTTTAATGGCGGTAAAATAATTACCGCAATAAATGAGGGAGCAGAAGGAGTGGTCTCTTTTGGATCAAATAGTCAATGGAATCAATTAAAAGAGAATTCGTTTGTAGATGGTTGGGTAAGAATCTACCATAAAGGAAGTTTCGTATTTCCTTTAGGAAAAGAAAACCTTTTTAGTCCTATAGCCTTTACTTTAATCCAAAATCCGGGCTACGTCCAAGTGAATTATAAAGAAACTCCTCCCCTGGGTGTTACCACACCAGTTTTCAATTATGAAATTCCACGCTATCATTTTTGGTCATGGAAAACAGATGGAGAAGCCCTTGCAAGGATTAGCACTTTTTGGTGGGAAAGTCATGACCTTAGACGTTTATCTTTTTCTCCTATCCAGCCAACGGATCTGTTTTTTGGACTCTATAACGACCTGAGTTGGGAGATCGTTCCAGGTCATTTTAACCCAAATCCATTTGAATCCGGTACCGAACTGAGCATAGATCAAGGAAGTGGTCAACTTCTAGAACCCCTTTCAATTTCTGAATACAAGGGCATCAGTTTTTCAGTTTTTAAGAATACGTATGCAACTGAAGAAAGACTGGTAAGCCAAGTTTTGACTCCAAATAATGATGGAGTGAATGACAGTTGGAAAATCAGAGGGTATCGTTTCACTTCAACGAGTACGATTCAAATATATGAGCTCAATGGAACTTTGGTTTTTGAGCAGCAAGGGGAATACGAAAATGATTGGACAGGGTTGAATACTTTTTCTGGAGAAAAATTAACGGGTGGTAGTTACTATTACACCATAGATCTGGATGGAGATTTATTCACAGATTTAAGCGGCTGGATATTAATCAAATACCCGTAAATTGAAATCACTCCAGTCCCCTTTGATCTGTATTTTCCTATTGAGCTCCATCACGTTTTGGGGGCAAGAAGAAAACCATCTGTTCCTATTTAACGGTCAATCTCAATGGACAAACCCCTCGAATGTTGGATTTGCGGAAGGTTCTTCTTTAGAATTGCTCGTCGATAGCCAATGGCTCGGTATTAAAGACGCTCCCAAGCAACAGAGCCTCCTGTTTAACTTTTTAGAGGATCATCGAAAACTTAAACTCGGAGGGATCCTTCGGAATCGAACGCGTTTCGGTGAGCAAAACATTCAATTCCTAGCCCAAAGTGCATTTCCTATTCCACTGAATTCAAATACAGTAGTTTATTTAGGCTTTCAAATTCTGGGAGATTTTTTTAGTTCAGAATACGAGTATTTAAGAAGCGTTGACGGTGTTCAAAACGACTTGCTTCTCCAACAACAAAGACGCTTTGTGCCTAATGCTGGAATTGGTTTTGTTATAACAAATAAAAATCTGTGGGTTAAAGGATCCATTCCTCGCTTATTAGATCAGTATAGTATTGGAGAAAACCCAACTGTATTCCTCCGTGATCAACTTCATTTTTTTTCCGAAATTGGAATCCAAGTACCCACAAACAATACGTTGCATTCCTATAAAATTACCGCCCTTGTTCATAATTTAGCGTATGATCAACTAACAGTTCAATTAAAAGGTGCGGTAGGATTTAGAATTGGAGAACTACTTGCTGGAATAAATTCCTCAAGAAATATTGGTCTTGGTTTTCAATTCAACCAGAGTAGTGTTCTCAATATTGGTTATTTTTTCCAATTCCCTTTTCTAACCTCAACGGGTTTAAATAAAACAAACCATAGCTTGAGTTTACTTTTTAAATTTTCTTCTAAAAACAATGATCCCCTTTGATGAATAAATTCAATCCCCATGAAAACGTTTGTCTTACCATCAAAAAAAATTGCCCTCTTATTTTTTATCACTCCCTTTTCAATTGGCGCTCAAATCAAAATGGGAGAACATCCACTCGAGATCAACCCTAATGCCATTTTTGAAATTGAAAGCAGGAATCAAGGAGTTCTTTTGTCAAGAATGACCTCTTCGGAAAGAGATATTGCTTTTAATAAAGAAGCCCCAAATGGATTACTAATTTTTAACCTAACCCATAATCGATTTGAGTTTTTTGATGCTTTCAAAAAAGCATGGATTCCTCTTTTAACTCAAATTCCCAAACTCTCCTTTCAAAACAATCAGCTCATTTTTGAGGAAAGCACGGTATTGGACCTCAATCCCTATTTGGACAACACAGATGCTCAACAACTTCATTTGGAAGGCTCAATACTTCGTCTAGATCACGGGGGTACAGTTGACTTGAGTAGGCTCATCTCCAATACAGAACACCAACAGTTGCGACTGGAAGACACCACTCTGATCCTTGAAAATGGAGGAAGTGTAGATCTTAGCCCACTTTTTTCCGTTTCAAAAGATGAACAAAAACTCAGTCTCACCAATTCAATACTCAGCCTTGAACGTGGTGGAAGTGTTGATTTAAGTAACCTCTTTGTTCCAACACCACCACAAACGATCGATCACTTTCAATTGGTAAGTAACACTTTGGAAATCTCCTTGTCGGGAGATGACCAAGCTCCCCATCAACTACATCTCGATTCCTTTTCTAAAGATGAACAAAAACTTAGTCTCACCAATTCAATCCTCAGCCTTGAACGAGGAGGAAGTGTTGATTTAGGTAACCTCTTTGTTCCAACGCCACCACAAACGATTGATCATTTCCAATTGATAAGTAACACTTTGGAAATCTCCTTATCGGGAGATGAAGAAGCACCCCATCAACTACATCTCGATTCCTTTTCTAAAGATGAACAACAGCTCACCTTCGATGGAATCACATTATCTCTCGAAAATGGGGGTCAAATTGATCTTTCCTCTCTTCTTGACAATACAGACGAACAAAAAATGTCTCTGAGTAATCCGAATTCCAATACCTTAATCTTAGAGCTAAGCAAAGGAAATGCTATTACTCTAAAAAGCAGCGGTAGCCTTACATTCTATCAAACGTCCAGTGATACAATAGCTGTAAACGCATCCCAGAGTCCTTTTGTAAACGACCAAAACCTTACTTCAAACAAACATCAAAACTGGGAAACGGATGATTTTGTCTTTGGTAGCCCTCAATTGAACAATGATCCCTCCACAACAGAAGATAACAAACGCTTTTTTTATGACAAAAGTAAAGGTGCCTTTCGTGCTGGAATTGCACAAAGCGATCAGTGGGACGAGGAGAATATAGGAACCTATTCCATTGCGATGGGAAGAAATACGATTGCGTCTGGATATCATTCAACCGCATTTGGACTCAGCACTGAATCAAAAGCTTGGTACGCTATAACAATGGGACAAGGTACTGTTGCGGAGAGTAGATCAGAAACCGTGATAGGGAGCTACAACAGTTTGTACACCCCCAAAGGAGGAACACGGGATTGGGAGGCTACAGACCGACTTTTTGTTCTTGGAAATGGAACTGGAAGCAGCACAGCAAGTAGAACGGATGCCCTCATTATTTATAAAAATGGGGATGCACTAGCCAATGGAAATTGGACAGGGTCCAGTTTCAATAAAATTTCCGATGAAAAATTAAAAGTCAATATAAAATCAATCTCCTCAGACCTCAATAAGCTCCTCGCTCTAAAGCCTAGACAGTTTGAGTATAAAAATGATCCCCATACCATTCAGTATGGTTTTGTGGCTCAAGAGTTGGAAAAAATCTACCCAGAATTGGTTCAAAGGATTCCTGGGTCCAACCATCTAAAAAGTATAGATTATATGGGATTACTCCCGCTACTGGTTGAAGCCATCCAAAAACAACAAACAGAAATCGATTATTTAATGAGACAAATTCAAACGAAACAGTAGTTACCAGTTATTATATCCCCCCTTGAGTTCATATACTTTTTTAAATCCTAACGATTTCATTAAGGTGGCTGCGCGAGTGCTTCGCCCTCCTACTGCACAATAAATCAGAAAAGGTTGTTCTTTATCAAGTGCTGAAATTTTATCTGTAAAATCGGGAGCATTAAAATTGATATTTAGGGCATTCTCAATATGACCGCTTTGAAATTCTTGTGGTGTACGAACGTCTAGTAGTGGATAGTTATTTTGCATCAATTGCTGAAACGTTTCTTTTTCAACTGTTTCGATCACAGGAAGCTCTTTTGCACACGCAATAAACAAAAGAAGGATGAGTTTTTTCATTTTAAAATAGTTTGGAAAGAGAATCACTCAAAAATAATAAAATAATAGATACCAAAATATCGGAAAGGATTCGACCCAAAAACGGGAATAGTAAACCGATTGCTTTGGATGACTTTTCCACAAACACCCACCCAAAAGCACAAAAATAAAAATTGAACTCCTAGTAATCCTAGAATCCAAACCAAAAGCATAAATAGAGAATAAAAGACCTAATCCTAATAAAACGAAACCAATTCTTTTCACTCTTCGGACACCATAACGTTGAGGTAAGGTTTGCAAACTTATCTCATCAGAGATCATATCACCAATTTCAAACGGTAATATGGCAACTAAAATATAGATTCCTTGAAGTACCCCCAACTTAATAAAAAGGAGAGGATCAAAGTATGATTTAGAGGCTAACGGTAGGCCAACAGTAAGACAAATCCAACTCAAAACCACTAAATATAATTTCCAACCTTTTCGATTTCTCCAATTGGAAAATTTGGAACCCAGAGGAATGGCATAACCAAGAACAAACACAAACCCCAAGGCAACAAAAATTATAGCCCGATAGGGAAGGAAAAAAAAAGTTATTAAGCAACTCAGCAAACCCATCAGGGTCAACATGAAAATCAAACGATTGTTCAAGTCTAATTTTTGAGTAGTAAAAAGTGGATAAAATTTGATGAAATTATAGGCTGAAAGTGCTCCAAAAAAAATAAATATTAACAATAGAATGTTCCCAGAGCTACCCGCCGCAAGCAAACTTATTTTTGCTAGAGAAAGGACTGATAAAGCCACGTGAATACTCGATTTAACATAAAAATCAAGGATCTTTTTTAAGATGTTTTGCACCTGTAAATATCGCAACTTTATGGTAGTTGTTTTAAATTTTTAAAAAAGTTTTGTTAGAAAGAAATAATGAGTCAAAAAATTTTACCAATATATTCTATTTTTGAGGAATATTAGATGACTATGAGAACGGACAAGTTTGTTGAAAGACATATCGGACCTAATGAGGAAGAAATCCAAAAAATGTTGGATAAAATCAATGCAAAATCAATTGATGAATTACTCGATGAGACGATCCCCTCAAGCATACGGCTTGAAGAACCTTTGGCACTCGATTCGGGTATTAGTGAATTTGAGTTTTCAAAACACATTCAAGCTTTAGGAAGAAAAAATAAAACCTTTTCAACTTTCATTGGCTTGGGATATCATCCGGCGATCACGCCTGCAGTTATCCAAAGAAATATACTAGAGAATCCAGGTTGGTACACAGCCTATACTCCCTATCAAGCAGAAATTGCTCAGGGACGACTTGAAGCCCTGTTTAACTTTCAGACCTTGGTTTGTGATTTGACAGGAATGGAGCTTGCAAATGCGTCCTTACTGGATGAGAGCACCGCAGCAGCAGAGGCTATGACCATGCTATTTGGCGCTCGGACGAAAAGCCAAAAACAACAACATGCGCATCATTTTTTTGTTGATGAAAACATTCTCCCTCAAACCCTTTCTCTACTCCAAACAAGGGCTACTCCACTAGATATTCAACTTGTAGTTGGCAATCCTGAAAACAGTGACTTTTCCGAGAACTATTTTGGTGCAATTCTTCAATATCCTGGGAAAAAAGGGAATATCCCTGATCTCAAAAACTGGATGGTAAAAGCCCAAGCTTCTGGAATGTACACCGTGGTTGCAGCCGACATAATGAGTCTGGTTCTTCTAGAAAGTCCAGGATCCTATGGAGCGGATGTTGTAGTAGGAACTTCACAGCGCTTTGGCATCCCCTTGGGATATGGCGGCCCCCATGCTGCATTTTTTGCTACTAAAAGTCATTTTAAAAGAAATATTCCCGGTAGAATTATTGGCCAGACTAAGGATCTCGACGAAAACCCAGCCCTTCGTATGGCTTTACAGACTCGAGAACAACACATCAAAAGGGATCGCGCTACCTCGAACATTTGTACAGCTCAGGTATTGCTCGCTGTAATGGCTGGAATGTATGCTGTTTATCACGGCCCAAAAGGATTGAAATACATTGCCGATAAAATTCACAAAAAAACATGTGCGCTTGATGTTCATTTACAAGGTTTAGGGTTGATTCAAAAAAACAACTATTTTTTTGATACACTCCAAATTGAAATTGATGCCATTGCAATCAAAAAAATGGCAGAGGCCGCACAGCTCAATTTTTATTATCCTGACGAAAAAACCGTGTGTATTGCATTAAATGAAACAACCTCTGAGGAGGAAGTCCTTCAAATTGCAAACGTTTTTGCTCAATTTGTCAAACAAAAACTCACCCACTTCGACAAGGAGTTTACACACAACCTTCCCTTAGATCAGTTAAGAAAAAGTGCTTTTCTTACCCATTCTATTTTTAATTCGCATCACTCCGAAACGGCTTTAATGCGCTATATTAAAAGTTTAGAACGCAAAGATTTAGCATTAAATCACTCCATGATTTCTTTGGGATCTTGCACGATGAAACTCAATGCTGCAAGTGAAATGTTACCTTTGAGCGATCCTAACTGGGGGGGCATCCACCCTTTTGTTCCTGTAGAACAAGCCCAAGGGTATCATGAAATGCTTGCGCAGCTAACCCAACAACTCAATGTGGTTACTGGTTTTGCGGCAACATCCCTACAACCTAATTCTGGAGCACAAGGAGAGTATGCTGGCTTAATGGTCATTCGTGCTTATCACGAATCAAGGAATGACAGTCATCGAAATATATGTTTAATCCCTGCCTCTGCTCATGGAACCAATCCTGCTTCCGCTGTTATGGCTGGAATGCAAGTAGTCGTTACTGGAACCGATGAAAGAGGTAATATTGATTGGGAAGATCTTCATCAAAAAGCAATACAGCACCAAGACAATCTAGCTGGATTGATGATTACCTATCCCAGTACCCACGGTGTTTTTGAAACTAAAATCAAAGACATTACCAAACTGATACACGATTGTGGAGGACAGGTCTATATGGATGGTGCCAATATGAATGCTCAGGTAGGCTTAACCAGTCCAGCAGCAATTGGTGCAGACGTATGTCATTTAAATTTACACAAAACATTCGCCATTCCTCACGGTGGAGGAGGTCCTGGTGTTGGACCCATTTGCGTTGCTCAACATTTAGCTCCCTTTTTACCTGGAAATCCAGTGATTTCAACAGGTGGAACTCAAGCGATAACCTCCATTTCAGGAGCTCCTTTTGGCTCTGCATTGGCGTGCTTAATTTCCTATGGGTATATTAAAATGCTTGGAGCTTCTGGACTCAGAAAAGCAACTGAAATTGCCATTTTGAATGCAAACTACATTCAAAAGCGCATCGAAGGTGCTTATCAAATTCTTTACACAGGAGAAAAAGGAAGAGCCGCTCACGAACTCATCATCGACTGTCGTCCCTTTAAGGAGTACAATATTGAAGTTACGGATATTGCTAAACGATTGATGGATTATGGATTTCACGCACCAACGGTTTCTTTCCCTGTAGCAGGAACCATGATGATAGAACCCACAGAAAGCGAAAATTTAGCTGAAATTGATCGTTTTTGTGATGCGATGATTTCAATCCGAATGGAAATTGCATCCGATAATCCTAATGATCACGCTTTGTTAAAAAATGCTCCCCATACCTTGGCGATGATTACTGCTGATGTTTGGGAATTTCCCTATTCAAGACAAAAAGCAGCATTTCCATTAGAATTTGTTTATGAAAATAAATTTTGGCCTAGTGTCAGACGAGTGGATGAAGCCTATGGAGACCGTAATTTAGTATGCAGTTGTTCACCAATAGAATCCTATATAAACAGCTGATTTTCAATAAATAGATGTTTTTCACTTTTGTATAAATCAACTTTTTTAAGTCCTTTAGGCTTCGTAGCAATTTTAAGCTTTAGTATGCTAACTTGTCCTCAAAGAAGTACTTTCGTTCAACCATTATGAATGTAAAAATCACAGGTAGCGGAAGTAGTATTCCTCAACAAATTCAGAACAATTCTGGGTTTTCTCAAAACTCGTTTTATGATGCTGAGGGGAATCCGATCTCAAATCCCAATGAAGAGATCATTGAAAAGTTTAAGGCCATCACTGGAATTGAACAACGTCGTTATATTAAAAACGATGAAACCGTAATAGATATAGCCATCGTTGCTTCAAATCGAGCTATAGAGGATGCCAAAGTAGACCCTGAAACTTTGGATTATATTATTGTTGCCCACAACGTAGGGGATATTGCCCTAAACTCCAATCAAGTCAATACGCTTCCCTGTTTAGCAGCGAAAATCAAAGCAGGACTTCGGATCAAAAATCCAAACTGTGTAGCTTATGATATTTTGTTTGGCTGTCCAGGTTGGGTGGAAGGAGTAATTCAAGCGAAAGCCTTCATTAAGGCGGGTATGGCTAAAAAATGTTTGGTTATTGGTGCGGATACGCTTTCTCGAGTTTTGGATCAAACCGATCGGGATTCCATGATTTATGCTGACGGTGCCGGAGCAACGGTTATCGAGGAAAGCCAAGAAGAAGGTGGAATTTTATCTCATAAAACAGTTACCTATACTTTCGATGGAGAAGCCGATTACATTTTTTACGGCCCTTCAAATCAGAGTGGTCAGGGAACCAAATACATTAAAATGCACGGACGAAAAGTCTATGAATTCGCTCTAAGTCATGTCCCCTCAGCGATTCAGCATTGTTTGGATGCTTCAGGAGAGTCTATAGACAACGTTAAAAAAATATTCATTCATCAGGCAAATCTTAAAATGGACGATGCCATTATCAAGCGTTTGTATCGTTTGTATAAAAAACCAATGCCTGAAGGTGTATTACCTATGAATATTCAAGAATTCGGAAACAGCTCTGTCGCTACAGTACCCACCTTATTCGATCTTATCCGAAAAGAAAACTATAAAGGTCACGAATTGCACAAAGGTGATTTGATCCTTTTTGCTTCTGTAGGCGCGGGGATGAATATCAACGCCATTACCTACAGAATCTAACGAATAATTTGTGTTTTCTCTCAAATACATTTTAGTTAAAATTACTACCTTTGGGAGGGTATGAAAATCCTATCTAAAATTGGTATTTACTTCCTGATGCTTAAGAGTGTTTTTGGAAAATTTACTAAATGGAAAATTCTAAAACAACTTATTTTAAAAGACATTGATACCCTAATCATTGGTTCTTTAGGGATTGTTTCCTTCATCTCTTTTTTTGTGGGAGGGGTTGTTGCTATACAAACAGCTTTGAATCTTGAAAACCCTTTACTTCCAAAAAATTTAATTGGTTTTGCAACAAGACAATCTGTTATTTTAGAATTTGCACCGACTTTTATCTCAATTATTATGGCGGGGAAGGTTGGTTCATACATCACCTCAAGTATCGGAACCATGCGAGTGACTGAACAAATTGACGCACTCGAAGTAATGGGAATCAATACCTACAATTACCTCATCTTTCCAAAAATTGTTGCCCTCTCGTTGTATCCACTGATTATTTCTCTTTCTATGTTTTTAGGGATTTTTGGGGGATATATTGCCTGCGTTTACGGTGGCTTTTCGTCCAGTACAGAATTTATAGAAGGAATACAAACCGATTTTATTCCATTTCACGTCACCTATGCGTTTATCAAAACCTTTTTCTTTTCATTTATTTTAGCAACTATTCCCTCCTACCATGGATACTTTATGACAGGAGGAGCGCTTGAAGTGGGAAAAGCAAGTACAGTTTCTTTTGTTTGGACAAGTGTTGCCATCATTCTTGTAAACTATCTAATCACCCAACTGATCCTCGCCTAGATGATAGAAGTAGAAAACATAACCAAATCCTTTGACGGAACACAAGTTCTAAAAGGGATATCCACTGTTTTTGAAAAAGGAAAAACCAATTTGATCATCGGTCAAAGTGGCTCGGGTAAAACGGTCTTCTTAAAATGCCTTTTAGGCCTGTTTCAAGCCGATTCTGGAAAAATCCTATTCGAAGGAAAAAGGCTAAAAAAAATGAATCTCAAAGAACGAACCATACTACGACAAGAAATGGGTATGGTTTTTCAAGGGAGTGCTTTGTTTGATTCCATGACGGTGGAGGAAAACATTATGTTCCCCATGCAAATGTTTACCCAAAAAGGAGATGAAGAAATCCGAGATCGAGTCAATTCCGTAATCAAACGGGTGAACCTTATCAATGCCAACGACAAACTTCCTGATGAAATTTCTGGAGGAATGAAGAAAAGAGTCGCTATTGCACGTGCTATTGTTATGAATCCAAAATACTTGTTTTGTGATGAACCCAACTCAGGATTGGATCCAAAAACAGCGATTATTATCGATAATTTGATAAAAGAAATCACAGAGGAATACAACATCACAACGGTAATCAATACCCACGACATGAACTCCGTTATGGAAATCGGTGAGAAAATAGTCTTTTTAAAAAACGGACTAAAAGCTTGGGAAGGAACCAAAAAAGACATCTTTAATACAGATAACGAAGCCGTAACAAATTTTGTCTATTCTTCAGATTTGTTTAAAAAAGTTCGAGAGGTCTATCTTAAGGACGATCAGACAGGAACAACCTCTGCATGAGGACTAAATAGGTAAATTTTCCCGCTATGGAGTTCTCTGCACTCGAAACGTGTCCGCCTTTTCTTTAATTTTACAAAAGCTCTACCATTCTCTAATTGAAATTCTTGGCCTTCTTTTAATTCAAAAATTGGAGTATGCTCCGTTTCAGGATCATATGCTCGTAATGCCATGACTAATTTAAAATCTCGATCCGTACTCGCTTTTGGATTTTTCATATGGTGAGCCAACAAACTGCATAAGGGCTCTGGAAAAATTATAGGATTTAAAAAAGGCAGTAGCGTTTCTCTATAGGCTTTTTTCCATTCTATTCCGTGGGGCTTTGATCTAAAGAATTGCTTTTGGGAAACTTTAAAATGAGCCAATTCATGCAGTAACGTAATTAAAAATCGATAAGGATTAGAAGTAGCATTCAGTGTGATTACTGCATTCCCATTGGGAAGCTTTCTGAAATCGCCGTGTTTGGTCTGCCGTTTTTTGGTAATCTTGATGTTGACATGAGCTCCTTGGAGTACTTCTTGAACTTGTGCTTGCGCTTGAGTCGGAATAAATGACAAAAGTTTTTCCATAAAAACATTTAGGGTGTTGTAGAGGAAACTGCTAAGATTTTGCCGTTATAAAACTTTTGACCTTCGAGAGCAAATTGAAGCACATAGCTTGCCATTTCTTGAGCAGAAAGTGGTGCTTTAAAACCTGGAAATGCTGCTGCTAACATCTCTGTTTGAACAGCTCCTAAGGCCAGGGCATTAAAAGAGGGTCCGGTCTCTTTGTACTCCTCTGCCAATAATTCGGTAAGAATATTGACCGCACCTTTACTACTGCTATATGCGGCTAACCCAGGGAACTTTGAACTGCCATCAATTCCTCCCATACTGCTAATATTCACCACATGCCCCTTAAGCGCAATGAAGGGTAATAATGCTCGTGTTAAAGAAGCTAATCCAAATACATTTACGCGAAAAACCGATTCAAAATCAACCACCGTAGTTTCTCGAAAGGGTTTATTGACTAAAGCCCCTGCATTATTAATCAAAGCATCAATTTTTATTCCTTCCTCTTGAAGTTGCTTGGAAAAAGTTACTATTGCTTTTTCATCGGTTAGGTCTATGGAAATAGGATAAAGCCGATTCGTTTTTTTAAGAGATTGCGTATTTCGTGAAAGTGCATAAACACAGTGCCCAGCATCTAGCGCAAGGTTTACCAAAGCATGCCCAATACCACGACTTGAACCAGTAATAACGAATGTTTTCATCATGGCTTAAAGGTAACAAAAATAAATGCCCGGAGAGAACCTACTGCTTTCCTAAACCTAAAGAAAAAATCTTACAGAAAAATAAAAATCAATTTATTTTAAATAAAAAACCTGCTCCAAAGGTTTGGTTTTAGGTGCAGCGTTGGACTCCGTTTCCATCAACTCCTCCATATAGCCCCACCACTTTTGCATAACGGCTTCCTTTGCTAAACCATTTTCATCATAATTTTCCGGACAATCCAGTGAGGCAAATAAAATTCCCGTTTCGGAATCCAAAAAAATTGAATAATTTGAGATTCCATAGGCTTTTAAAAGCGCTTGTAGCTCGGGCCATAAGTTATCATGACGAATTTTATATTCCTTTTCAGCACCTCTTTTGAGATACATTAAAAACCCTTTTTGCGGCATATCGGAGGAGTTAGTTAGAGATTAAAACGAAATAAAAATGCAAATCTTTTTTAAAATAGACGATCATAAAAAAGAGAAATATTATATTCGTTAACGTTAACGCTCTTTAGAAAATACATTTTTAAACACACTATGATCAAAATACAAGACACACTGCAACCCTCAGATTTAAAAGAAAAACTAGCTCGATTTTGGGAACTTTCTGCTCAAAAAATTCATTCCATAGAAAAAAATTACGATCAAAAAAATGGAGCCCCTGTTTTTACAGAAAATGGTGTATATACCTCAAGAGGCTGGACAGAGTGGACGCATGGTTTCCAATTCGGATCCGGTGTATTACAATTTGACGCCACCGGAGATCAAAAAGCTTTAGCTCAATCCATACGGAATACGATCGATAAAATGGCACCACACGTAAGCCATACGGGTGTTCACGATCACGGATTCAACAACCTGAGTACCTATGGTAATTTACTTCGTCTGATGCATGAAGGAAAAATACCAGAAAATGACTGGGAAAAAGAATTTTATAAACTTGCTATAAAAATATCAGGAGCCGTTCAGGCTTCTCGATGGACCTCGATCCCTGAAGGTGGATTTATCCATTCCTTTAATGGCCCACACTCTTTATTTGTGGATACCATCCGATCGTGTCGAATTTTGGTAGCTTCTCATTTATTGGGACATAGTTATCATGCCGAAGGAGATAAAAAAATTAATTTGTTAGAACGAGCCCTACAGCATATGTTCGCTACTGCAAAATACGCTATCTATTACGGTGAAGGGAGAGATACCTATGACGAATGGGGTCGGACGGCTCACGAAAGTATCTTCAATACCAAGGATGGTCAGTACCGCTGTCCGAATACACAACAAGGCTATTCTGGGTTTTCTACATGGACACGTGGATTGGCATGGGCAATGACAGGATTCTCCGAGGAACTCGAAGCTTTGTCGCAACTTAATGAGGTTGCTTTTGACAACTTAGGGGGAAAAGAGAATTGTATCGCCATTTTGGAAAAAGCCGCTCAAGCTACATGTGATTTTTATATAAAAAACACCCCCAGCTGTGGCGTTTGTTATTGGGATACCGGTGCGCCTAATTTAGATAAGATTGGCGCTTATCTCGATCAACCCGCAGACCCCTACAACAACTGGGAACCTGTTGATAGTTCAGGAGCTGCAATTGCTGCTCAAGGACTTCTCCGTTTTGGAAAGTATTTAAAAAATAAAGGAAATACCAAAGGACAACATTACATCCAGGCTGGACTGACCGTAGTCAATTCTCTTTTGGAAGAGCCCTATTTAAGCACAGACGAAAGCCATCAAGGTCTTTTACTTCATAGCATTTACCATCAGCCCAACGGCTGGGACTACGTTCCAAAAGGAAGTAAAGTTGCCCATGGGGAGTCCTGCATGTGGGGGGATTACCACCTAAGGGAAGTTGCTCTATACGTTCAAAAAATCATTGTTAACGAACCCTATTTACAATTTACCAACGGGATGCAATAAACCCTATTTAAATGAAAGCAACTAACGATTTAAGTCGCCTTTGTGTACATACTCAAACTACCAAACCTTGGGATTTGAATGCGTGTATAACCGCATATCATCAGGCAGGAATTCAACACATTTCAATCTGGCGACATCTTTTGGAAAATCAAAACCTCAAGGAGGTTAAATCGGAATTAGAAAAACATCATCTGCAAGTCACTTCTTTGGTTCGTGGAGGATTCTTTGCTTCCGTTTCCAAATCAAAAAGACAAGAAGCGATAGAAGAGAATAAAAAGGCTATTGAGGAAGCAGCAGCACTAGGTGCACCTCTGATTGTACTCGTTTGTGGTGCTGACCCAGAACAGGGTTTAGAAACTTCACGCGAACAAATTAAAGAAGGAATTCAAGCAATTCTACCCTATGCACAATCAGCTAATGTTCGACTTGCAATTGAACCTCTACATCCCATGTATGCAGGGGATAAATCTGCCATCGTTAGTCTGGGACAAGCCAATGATTTGGCTGAGTCCATAAATGATCCCTTTGTTGGCATCGCCATTGATGTGTACCACCTTTGGTGGGATCAGGATCTGAAACAAGAAATAGATCGCTGTGGTAAACACAACAACATTTTCGCTTTCCATGTTTGCGACTGGAGAACACCTACCCTAGATTTATTGACTGACCGAGGACTAATGGGGGAAGGTTGTATTCCTGTGAAACAAATTCGTCAATGGGTTGAAGCAGCAGGCTTCCAGGGACCTATAGAAGTTGAAATATTTTCAGAACGCTTATGGAAACAAAATCAAACTGAATTTTTGGAAAAAATTAAACACGCTTATATTCACTACACATAACAAATCAATGAAAATACATACGATAGGAATTATCATGAACGGCGTCACGGGCCGAATGGGAACAAATCAACACCTGATCCGGTCTATGGTGGCCATTATCGATCAGGGAGGAGTCCAAATTAATGCAGAGGAAGTCATTATGCCTGAGGTTGTATTGGTTGGAAGAAACGAAACCAAATTAAGAAAACTAGCCGAACGAACTGGGATACAAAAATGGACTACCAACCTTGACAGCGTGCTTGACGACTCCAAGTATTCAGTGTACTTTGATGCACAAACCACGGGTCGACGTGCCGATGCAATTTTGAAAGCGGTGGCTAAAGGAAAACACATTTACTGTGAAAAACCTGTCGCTACAGAAACAAAAATTGCTTTAGATCTTTATCATGCTTGTGAAAAAGCGGGAGTCAAACACGGTGTAGTTCAAGACAAATTGTGGCTCCCAGGTTTACTTAAACTCAAACGATTGATGCAAAATGATTTTTTTGGAGAAATTTTATCCGTGAAAGGCGATTTCGGTTATTGGGTTTTTGAAGGGCATTCGGTTCCTGCACAACGACCCAGCTGGAACTATAGAAAAGAAGACGATGGCGGTATTATTGTCGACATGCTATGCCATTGGAGATATGTATTAGATCATTTATTTGGTGCTGTCAAAGGGGTTTTTTGCTTGGGAGCAACACACATTCCTGAACGTATTGACGAACAAGGAAATCCCTATAAATGTACTGCAGATGATGCCGCTTATGCAACGTTTGAATTGGAAGGTGGAATAGTTGCCCAATTCAATTCTTCATGGACTACCCGAGTTCGAAGGGACGACCTTCTCACCATGCAAGTAGATGGTACCAAAGGTTCTGCATTGGTAGGTCTTAGAGATTGTTGGACACAAACCTATGGCAACACCCCTAAACCGGTATGGAATCCAGACATTCCAAATCCAATAGATTTTTACAATTCTTGGAGTAAGATGCCCGAACAAGAAACCTTCGATAATGCTTTCAAAGCACAATGGGAATTGTTTTTAAAACACATCGTATGCGATACCCCTTTTCCATGGAACATGTTGGAGGGGGCTAAAGGAGTTCAACTCGCCGAAAAAGGATTGGAAAGTTGGGCTAAAAAAACATGGGTAACCCTACCCGATCTAAGTTAACACTATGAATCCAGTTGCATTTATTACAGGCGGAACACGAGGCATTGGTTTGGGAATTGCCCAGGCCTTGGCAAAAGAAGGATTTGATTTGGCACTGAATGGAGTTCGTCCTGAAAATCAGGTAAAGACGGTTTTAGAATCCCTACAAACAAAAAACAATCGAATTCTTTATTGTCAGGGAAACATCGCTAAGTCTGAGGATCGTACTCAAATACTGAATCAAATTCGTTCAGAATTTGGGCAGTTACACGTTTTGGTCAATAATGCTGGAATTGCACCCAAAGAACGCAAAGACCTGCTTGAAGCTACCGAAGAAAGTTATGAGGAGGTTATGGACATTAACCTTAAAGGGCCCTATTTTCTTACTCAAGCAGCGGCCAATTGGATGATTGAACAAAAAGAAAAATCATTAAATGGGCATTTTTCAATAATCACCATTTCCTCCGTTTCTGCCACGGTAGTCTCTACCAACCGTGGAGAATATTGTATGTCTAAAGCCGGTCTAGCTATGCTTACCAAACTTTGGGCGAGCCGATTGGGAGAATACAACATCCCAGTCTATGAAGTGCGCCCTGGGGTTATCCGAACCGACATGACCGCTGGAGTTGTTGAAAAATACGATCGGTTATTTGAGCAAGGATTGGCTTTAGAACAACGATGGGGAACACCAGAGGATCTTGGAACTGCCGTCGCAGCTCTTGCTACAGGTAAAATTCCCTATGCTACCGGGCAAGTCCTCAATATAGATGGAGGGATGACCATTCAAAATTTATAGTATGAAAAGTAGATTGAAAAAACGTTGGTATTTTATTGTAGGCTGTGTTCTTTTCCTTACCGGACTAACCTTTTCTCCTTGGGTATTGAGTACTGATATTGAACCCCAACTTTTTAATATGCCCTTTACCCTTTGGTCTAGTATATTACTCTCAATAGTTATGGTGATTTTGACCGCTTGGGGCGGTACTGTTTTTAAAAAAATGAAATCAAAATAAGTAAAAATGTTAGAATGGCTCTTGATATTAGGATCGCTCTATATAGGTGTTTTACTATTCCTCTCTTGGCGAAGTAGAAAAGGAATTCAATCCGCCAATGATTTTATGTTGGGTGGAGCGAAGATCGGATTGATTCTTGGTTTTATGACTTTTGCCGCTACCCTGTTCAGTACGTTTACTCTGATGGGTATGCCTGATTTCTCTCGAGTTAATGGTGTTGGCGCATGGATTTTCTTGACGTTTTCTGACATGGTCATGGTGTTTTTAATTTTGTGGTTTGGATTTTATCTACGAAAAAAAGTAGGGAAACAAGCCTTTCAAGGGATGTCTGCCCTATTGCAAAAATGCTATCAAAACAAATGGGTGGGTTACCTCTATTTTGCAGCTATTTTCATTTTCCTGATTCCTTATGTTGCTATTCAAATACGAGGGGTCTCAATATTTTTACACGCTGCCTTTCCTAATTTTCTTCCCATTTGGATTTGGGCAGTTTTGATCGTGGTCATCATGATGATCTACTCTGAATTGGGCGGTTTGAAAGCTATTATTTATGCGGATTTTTTACAAGGCACTTTACTTCTTGTTGTGGTTTGGTTTATCGCTTTCTATTGTTTGAATGAAGTTGGCGGCTGGTCCGCTTTGTTTGAAAAAACACAGCTTGCAAACGAACAACTTTTAACAGCACCGGGGCCCAGAGGATTGCTAACTCCACAATTTTTAATTGCATCCTGCATAGCCATCCTTATGATTCCTGTAACTCAACCCCAACTTTCCACCCGTTTGGTGATTATGAAAGATTACAACGCTTTAAAGCGTATGGCTGTGGCAGTTGGAACTTTTGCAATGCTTGTCATTTTGCCTACAATTATCATTGGATTATACGGATCCATATATTATGCCGAGGCAAGTACAGCAGAATTTTTAGGAGGCGTTTTACTTGATGAACAGAGCCCTGTAATTGCGTCACTCATCATTATCGGACTGTTTGCTGCTGCCATGTCCACCTCAGATTCGCAACTTTTTGCCATGGGAAATGAAGTTCGAGGTTTGATGAAATTAAAAGCGTCGGATTCCCTTCGTCCCATTCGTTTGTTTATACTCTTTTTTGCGATAGCCGCTTTGTTCTTTTCCCTCATTGCTTCTGATGAGTTAGTGCTTTTAGCGCGTTTGAGTTTTTCGGGAACGGCGATTATGGGTCCACTCATTATTTTAGGGATTTTAGCCGATAAGCCTCAAGGGAATTTTATGGTTTGGATGTCTTTATTAGGATTACTTGTTTTTATTCTTACTCAGCTCAATGTATTCCCTCAACATTTTGGCCCTCTCCGAATGGACCTATTGCTTATGATCGTATTGAGTTTAGCTGCATTCTTAAATTATTTTGCCAAACGTAATGCTTAAAAATATTCTCCGTCTTTTACCCCTACTTTTCCTCTTTGGGGGCTGTGAAAAACCGTTGCCTGAAACTATTTTCCCAGAGGTGGATTCTACTACTAAACCTTGGACAAGATGGTGGTGGTTAGGCAACGCCGTGGAAGAAAAAAGCATAGAGGCTACTCTAGAAGCCTTTGCAAAAGCAGGTTTGGGGGGAGTAGAAATTGCATCGATTTATGGTGCTAAAGGAGCTGAAGATCAATTTATAGATCACCTATCTCCAGAGTGGATAAAAAAAGTGAATCATACTCTTGCCACTGCAAAACGACTCGGACTTGAAGTGGATCTTACCCTAGGAACGGGATGGCCTTTTGGTGGCCCACAAGTTGAAGTTGAATTTGCTGCTACCAAAATACATATTGAAACCGTAGAGATTGAAAAGGGGAACTCCCTCGATCGCGATCTTAGCCTTTGGAGGGAAAACATAAAAGCGAATCTTAATTGTGTCGCTGCAATTGCTTTCAGCAAGTCAGATAGTTACACAGACCTTACCAACAACATCCAAAACAACAAACTCCTCAGACCAGCTCAAGAGGAAGCATATTCCCTTTATCTCATTTATGCAGACAAGACCGGTCAGAAAGTAAAACGATCTTCCCCTGGAGGGGAAGGATGGACCCTAGATCATTTCTCCACTGAGGCACTGAATGATTATGTAGAGCCTTACAGTAAAGCTTTTCAATCGATTGAGGGAACTGTCCGAAGTGTTTTTAATGATAGTTATGAAGTTTACGGAACCGATTTCAGCCCTCATTTCTTTGATGCTTTCGAACAAAAAAGGGGGTACGATCTCAAACCATTCCTCAAACAACTTTTACTGACAACATCAGATTCCATTGGAAACCGAATTAAAGCAGACTACCGACAAACGCTTTCCGACATGCTTTTGGATGATTTTAACAAGCCGTGGAACGATTGGGCACATGATCGAGGTTTAAAAACGCGTCTGCAAGCACACGGCTCACCAGGTCAATTAATCGATCTTTACGCTTCAGCAGATATCCCCGAATGCGAAACTTTTGGATCCATGCCCTATTCCATAACAGGTTTCAGACGTTTAGAAGAAAACATCCGTAATGGTGATGCAGACCCTGCCATGCTTCGTTTTTCGTCCTCTGCGGCTCATATCGCTGGAAAACCACTCGTATCAGCAGAGTCGTTTACTTGGTTGCGTGAACATTTTAAAACAGCACTATCTCAATGCAAACCTGAGGTTGATGATTTATTTTTAAATGGGGTCAATCACGTTTTTCTTCATGGATCGACTTACAGTCCTCAAGAAGTCGATTGGCCAGGTTGGAAATTTTATGCCGCTGTAAATTTTCATCCCTCGAATCCCATTTGGGAAGACGTCCCTGAACTTTTCAATTATATAACAACTGTTCAATCCTATTTACAAGCCGGTAGTCCGGACAATGAGGTACTCCTTTACTGGCCATTTCATGATCTTTTTAATTCCTTCCTTCAAGGTAGAAAAATGCAGCAATTGGCCATACACGATTTAGATACTTGGCTAAAAGGCACGCCGTTTTATGAAGCCATTCAATGGTTACTCAATCATGGGTATGGATTTGATTATGTGTCCGATCGATTTTTAGAGCAAATAGAAGTAGTAAATGGAAAATTAAAATTACCCGGTGGAGAATACAAAGCCTTAATTATTCCAAAAACAATTCACCTTTCTTTGTCTTCTTTAAAAAAACTTATTGAACTCCAAAAGGCAGGAGCAAAGCTTATTTTCGAGGATTTCCCACAAACTGTCCCAGGGTTTCACAACTATTTAGACCAAACGAATGAAATGAAATTGCTACTTGCCCAACAAAATTTAACAAAGTACTCTAAACAAGATTGGAAAACCGAACTCACCAGGGCTGGGGTTCAAGACGAACAATGGGTCGATACAGGACTGAAATTTATACGACGAAAAGGCACCGAAGAAACCGTCTATTTTGTAGTAAATCATACCCCAAAAACGATACAGACTTGGCTTCCTTTGAGTGCTCAATCAGAAAACGCAATTCTAATTGATCCCCTTAATAAAACTTTTGGTCTAGCTGAAACAAAACGCAGTGAAGGACAATGGCGCACAAGAGTTGAATTAAAATCGGGAAGTTCAATTCTCATAAAAGTTGTTCCTTCAAAAACTTCCCTCCCCAGTTGGGAATATACGCAAAAAGCATCTCCCTCTATCGTTTTAGAAGGACCTTGGAACTTGAGTTTTTTAAAAGGAGGTCCAAGTCTTCCCCCTCCAATAACAGTAGAACATTTAGAATCTTGGACAAACTATGGAAAAATTTATGAAGACTTTTCCGGTACTGCCGTTTATACCCATTCCTTTTCTATTGAAGAAAATAAATATCCTGCTTGGCTACTCGAACTGAATGACCTCAGGGAATCGGCTAAAATATGGTTAGATGGGAACTATATTGGAACGGTTTGGGCAAATCCTTTTGAAATTAAATTACCCCCCCTGAGTGCTGGTGAGCACACTCTTAAAATCCAGGTAAGCAATCTTGGTGCAAACAGAATACGAGCAAAGGAACTTCGCGGAGAGCAATGGAAAAATTTCTATGAAATCAACATGGTCAATAAAGACTATCAAGCTTTTGATGCGAGTATTTGGGATCTTACTCCCTCAGGCATCCTCAATGCTCCTAAATTAATACCTTTAGAAAACAATTAGTAAAACATGAAAGACTACCAATACGTCAACTACCTCTGGAATGAAAAACATGCTGACGATCTAAAAGACGATCAGGTGAAACTGTTTTTATACCGATCCAATATTTTAGGAGCTGACCTCAGAATTACCAACTATGGTGGAGGAAACACCAGTTGTAAAACCATAGAAAAAGACCCCTTAACATCTGAAGAGGTAGAGGTCATGTGGATTAAAGGTTCGGGGGGAGATATAGGAACCCTTACTCGTTCGGGTATAGCTGGGCTGTACACTGAGCGCCTCCGAAATTTAAAAAATGTATACCAAGGTTTAGAAGATGAGGATCGAATGGTTGGCTTGTTTAACCACTGTCTATTTGATCTGGATAGTAGAGCTCCGTCGATCGACACCCCACTTCACGGCCTGCTCCCTTTTGCTCATATTGATCATTTACATCCTGACGCACTAATTGCAATTGCAGCTGCTAAGGACGGTGAAAAAATTACTCAAGAAATTTGGGGAAATACTATGGGTTGGGTAGACTGGCAACGACCTGGTTTTGATTTAGGGCTACAATTGGAAAAATGTCTGAAAGAAAATCCTGGAATTCGGGGGATAGTTTTGGGTAGTCACGGATTGTTTACTTGGGGGGATACTTCCCATGCCTGCTACCTCAACAGTCTTGAGGTCATTGAACGTGCTTCCTCATATATTGCTGATAAAATCAGTAAAAAAGGAACTGTCTTTGGAGGTGAAAAAAGAAAAGCGCTCCCTCCTTCTCAAAGACAGGAAAAAGCAGCAACCTTACTGCCTATTTTACGTTCGTTATGCAGCTCTGAACAAAATATGATCGGGCACTTCAGTGATGCTCCTGAAGTATTGGAATTTATTAACAGTTGTGATTTGGAGCGCTTGGCTCCCATGGGAACCTCCTGTCCAGATCATTTTTTAAGAACTAAAATCAAACCCCTTCTTCTTCCTCTAGAAGCAGAAGAGGATTTTGAAGATTTAGAGGCAATAAAAAAGAACTTAGAATCCCATTTTAAATCCTATAGGAATGACTATGCGGCATATTACGAAAAATGCAAAAAGGACAACAGTCCCCTCATGCGTGATCCCAATCCTGTAATTTTACTTTTGCCGGGGGTTGGGTTATTCAGTTTCGCAAAAAACAAACAAACGGCACGAGTAGCCTCCGAGTTTTATTGCAACGCGATAAACGTAATGCGCGGTGCAGAAGCCATTTCTTCCTATACAGCTCTTCCACTTCAAGAAGCTTTTGACATTGAATATTGGTTGTTAGAAGAAGCGAAATTACAACGCATGCCCAAGGAACAACCATTAACGAGAAAAATAGCCTTAGTTACTGGCGCAGGAGGGGGGATAGGAAAATCAATCGCAAAGAAACTCGTAACCGAAGGTGCAGTGGCTGTCCTGTTAGATATTTCAGAAACCAATCTCGATAACGCATTGAAGGATTTTTCGGCTGATCAAGCAACAGCTGTTGTCTGTGACATCAATAATCCAGAGGCCATAAAACAGGCCATTCAAAAAGCTTGTCTCACCTTCGGTGGTATTGACATCGTGGTTCACAGCGCTGGACTAGCCATCTCAAAACCCATTGAAGACACCACCACTCAGGATTGGGATATTTTACAAAATGTATTGGTCAAAGGTCAATTTGAATTATTTAAACAAGCGACTGCTATCCTACGCACCCAAAAAATGGGTGGGAATTTTATCACGATTGCCAGTAAAAATGGCTTGGTAGCAGGCCCAAATAATGTTGCTTATGGCACGGCAAAAGCTGCACAACAACATATGACGCGCCTCTTAGCTGCTGAACTTGCTCCCGATAAAATTCGAGTCAATACAGTAAATCCAGATGGGGTTATTGTTGGGAGTAAAATTTGGGAGGGAGATTGGGCAAAAGGCCGAGCAGAAGCGAATGGAATCACTGTAGAGGAACTGCCTGCTTTTTACGCTAAACGGAATTTGCTGCATCAAATTATTACCCCAGACGACATTGCTCAGGGAGTTTTTTGTCTTGTAGCTTTACTAGACAAGTCTACAGGAAACACCCTTAATGTTGATGGAGGTATGGCAAACGCATTTGTTCGATAATACATGATTATGCTTAAAAAAGAAGACATACAGTACTTGAATCAACCACGGCTTGAACAACACCAAGTTGAATTCAAGCAACTTTCAGAACAGCTTACCCAAAGAAATATTGAAGTAGAAACCGTTCTTAACAAACTAAATGAATTTCAAATTGCAATTCCCAGTTGGGCGCTAGGAGCAGGAGGTACTCGATTCGGGCGGTATCATTTTGGTGGAGCACCCAGAAACCTTTTCGAAAAAATTGAAGATGTAGGCTTACTTCATGCACTTACTGGAAATTCAAATGCGATTTCTCTACACATTCCATGGGATATTCCCGAGGACACCCAAGCAGTTAAAGAAGCCGCTGCCGCACAAGGACTTTGTTTTGATGCAGTAAACTCCAATACCTTTCAAGATCAAGGGGGTCAAAAACACTCCTATAAATTCGGTTCATTAAGCCATGTAAGTCAAGAGGTTCGGGATCAAGCCATCGAACACAATAAAGAAGTTATCCGAATTGGAGAATCCTTGGGTTCAAAAAGCATCACCGTTTGGTTGGCAGACGGGTCGAACTTTCCAGGACAAACTAATTTTCAAAATGCCCTAGGACACACCCAAAACAGTTTATTAGAAATTACTCGTTCCCTCCCTGAGGATTGGAAAATGTTTATCGAATACAAACCTTATGAACCTCATTTTTACAGCACCGTAATCCAAGATTGGGGAACATCATTTCTCCTAGCAAATGCTTGCGGACCTAAAGCTTTTACCTTGGTTGATTTGGGGCATCACTTACCCAATACCAATATTGAACAGATTGTTGCAACCCTATTAATGCATGGAAAGCTCGGAGGTTTTCACTTTAACGATAGTAAATATGGGGATGATGATCTGACCGTAGGAAGCATTCAACCTTACAAGCTCTTTTTAATATTTAATGAGCTGGTGTACGGGATGGCAAACAACAAAAACAACCCCCCTTTAGCATGGATGATCGATGCTAGTCACAACACCAAAGATCCATTAGAAGATTTATTACAATCGATAGAGGCCATTCTTGAAGCCTATGCTAAAGCACTTTTAATTGATCAAAATGCTTTACACCAAGCCCAAAAAGCAAACGATGTGGTGTATGGTCAAGAATTGATTCAAAATGCCTATAAAACCGATGTACGGCCTTTACTTTGCGAGATGCGACAACGAAAAGGGGCAGCCCTACAACCCATCCTTACTTTTAGAGCTACAAAACAACGCGAACTTCGACTTCAAAATCGGGGGATGGATTCACAAGCGAGTGGGTTATAATTTTGAAAATGCAAAAAGAAAAAGGGATTTTGGTTTTTGATATTGGGAAAACTCACAAAAAGTGCTTTCTTTTTTCTGAATCCTTTCAACTTCTATTTGAAGAAATCATCTCCATCGATCAGATCCCTGATTCGGACCTTTTCCCCTCAGAGGATCTGATGGCTATTTTGAGCTGGATGGAAAAAATGCTGCTAACGCTTAAAAAAAAGTTTCACCTTACTGCAGTCAATTTTTCAGCATATGGGGCAAGCTTCGTATTAATAGACCCGCAAGGAAAACCGATTTTACCGATATACAATTATCTAAAACCAATTGATTCAACTCTCGAAAATACATTTTACACTACCTTTCCTGATCTTGAATTTCTTTCTGCGTCTCCCCGTTCGGGATTTCTAAATTCCGGTTTTCAGTTGTATTGGTTAAAATATACTCAGCCAGAAAAATTTAATCTCCTTCAGTTTGCTTTGCATTTACCCCAATTTTTTCACTATCACTTTACCCGTAATTTTGTGAGTGAGTGTTGCAGTATTGGGTGTCATACGAGCCTATGGGACTATACCCTTGAAAACTATCACCCATGGGTGAAAAAAGAGACGATTGATCCCGTTTTAGCCCCTATTGTTTCTGCAAAACATCGATCGAATGGAATAGGTTTATTGGAAAATATAGCTGTAGGCGTGGGGATACACGACAGCTCCGCGGCACTGATCCCCTATTTAAAAGCTGAAAAAGAACCTTTCGTCTTGTTGAGTACAGGCACTTGGAATGTTTCGTTGAATCCATTTTCAAATGCACCACTCACTAAGGAAGAACTGGAAAAAGGCTGTCTTAACTACATGACTACATCAAAAACTCCTATCAAAGCAAGTCGCTTTTTTATGGGTGGAGCTCACGATCAACTCTGTTTACACCTATCCGAATATTACAACGTACCGGCTACCTTTTACAAATCCATCGATTACGAGGAATCCACCTATGAACAGACGACCCCATTCTTGGCAAAGCATTGGTCACTTTCCACTACAGACTTCCTATTCGATACTCCTTTGTTTTTTGAAAATTACGGTTCGCTTATGGAAGCCTATTACGCTGTTATGAAATCTTTAATCCAAATTCAACTGGAATCCCTTCGTCTTGTTCTTGGGGAGCAAAAAATTAAATCGCTCTATATTGATGGTGGTTTTCAAAACAACACTCTATTTGTGAAGCAAATGGCCAAAAGTTTTCCCGAACTTACCGTGTATCGAAGTGACTTTTCTTTAGGTGCAGCATTAGGTGCTGCTTTATGTGTACACCCTATTCCCTTCGAGAAAAAAGACTTATTTGATATTTATGGAATGGAGCGCCTGTAGCCTGTAATTAAATTGAAACTAAAATGAAAAACCAAGAACAATCCGTCTCAAACAACGAATATGAAAATGAAAAAGTACCTCAATCGGCACTTAAAAAGTGGACTCATTTTCTCGGCATGTACGCAGGAGAACATGCTGCTGGTACTGAATTTGTCATAGGGCCATTATTCCTGACTACTGGGGTTAGCGCTTTTGATTTACTCATGGGCTTATTGATTGGTAACTTATTAGCCGTATTAAGTTGGCGTCTATTAACTGCAGAAATCGCTGTGCGATATCGGTTCACGCTTTACCATCATTTAGAAAAAATTACAGGAAATCAAATGGTAAAGGGATATAACCTCGCCAACGGAGTTCTTTTTTGCTTTTTAGCTGGAGCCATGATTACCGTTTCGGCTACAGCGGTTGGTGTTCCCTTTAATATGGAAATGCCTCAATTAACAGATACCCTTCCGAATGGAATCACATGGGTGATTGTAGTTCTTATTCTTGGTTTACTCTTTTCCTTTATCGCAGCCAAAGGTTTCGGAACGGTTTCTAAAGCAGCAAATTTTATGGCACCCTTGATAATTCTTGCTTTTGTTGCCTGTGGATTTGTAGCCTTGATACAACTTGAAGTAGGGAGTTTTAGCGATTTTTGGAATATTTGGGGAGAGGGAAGTACTCCGTTCCCGGGTCAATTAAAATATACATTCTGGCATGTTTGTTTTTGGTCTTGGTTTGCTAATGCTGCTATGCATATTGGCATGTCGGATCTGAGTGTTTTTCGCTATGCTGAAAAAGCTTCTTCAGGATGGACTACCGCTGTAGGAATGTATATCGGGCATTATATCGCATGGATTGCAGCAGCACTTTTGTATGCTGTCTATATCCAAAGTCCCGAGGCTCAAGCGTATTTATCAAACGGAACAGCTCCTCCGGTAGCTCCCGGACCTCTAGCCTATAATGCAATTGGAGTTTTTGGAATCATCGCAGTAATCTTGGCCGGGTGGACAACAGCAAACCCAACCATCTATAGAGCAGGATTGGCATTTCAAACCCTCTTCCCAAAGCGATCTACTTTTTGGGTGACCATGTTTGCAGGTGGGGTGGCAACTGTTGCGGGTTTGTTTCCTGCATTTGCAATGAAACTCCTCGACTTTGTGGCGCTATACGGATTTATTCTTGCACCCATAGGAGCGGTAATTGTATTTCAACATTTTTTCGCAAATCGAATGAATATTCCCGACTACTTGAATGCTCCTTATAAAAGAACATTTAATTGGAGTGTCCTTTTAGCATGGGGGTTAAGTGTTCTGCTCTTTTACGGTTTTTCTGTTCAAAATGATATTTTTCTATCCTTTTTAACACTGCCAACATGGATCTGTTGTGGCTTAATCTACCTAGTATTCAGTAAATACCTCTTTAAATCATGAAACCAATTTTCCTAATTCTACTTTCTTCGATTACTTTTTCAATCTCTGCTCAATCTGAACTGTTATGTCAAGGCGGTTATTGGACGGAAGCAGAGGCTGTCGAAGTAATGAAGGATTTTAAATCACAATGGACTTCCCAAAAAGATTGGGAAGAAAGAGCTGATATAATTCGACAAGGAATAGTGAATGGATTGCAATGGGACAGGATGCCCAAAGTTGATGCAGTTCCAAATGTGATTTCAAGTTTGCCCCAAAAAAAAGAAGGCTATAGTGTCCAAAACATAGCCTTAGAAAGCTTCCCTGGTTTTTACGTAACAGGGAATCTTTACACTCCTTCGAACCTAAAGCCTCCCTTTGCTGGGATTTTGAGTACACACGGCCACTTTGCAGACGCTCGATTTACTGAGGAAGAACAAATGCGGAATGCCTCTCTCGCTCAAATGGGTGCTGTAGTTTTTGCTTACGATATGGTGGGTTATGGAGAGAGTACAACCGTAGATCACAAAATGCCAATTGCACTCTTGCTACAAACATGGAATAGCAAACGGGTTTTGGATTATCTCCTTTCGAGAGAAGACATCGACCCAGAAAGAATAGCCATTACGGGAGCTTCGGGAGGGGGAACTCAATCGTTCATTTTAGGAGCAATAGACTCCAGATTAAAAGTAAGTGTTCCTGTAGTTCAAGTATCTGCCCATTTTTTTGGCGGCTGTGTTTGCGAAAGTGGAATGCCAATTCATAAAAGTCAAAGCCATCAAACCAATAATGTAGAAATTGCAGCATTGTTTGCACCTAAACCTCAACTCTTAGTTTCGGATGGTGCGGATTGGACAAAAAATACACCCAAGGTTGAATTTCCCTATTTACAAGAAGTCTACCAAGTATACGATGCAACAGCCAAGATTGAAAATGCTCATTTTGAGAAAGAAAAACACAATTATGGTCCTTCGAAACGAAATGCTGCTTACCGTTTTTTAAGCACTTATTTGGAGCTTCCAGGAGGAGTAGGACCCAACAAAAATGTTTATGACGAAAGCAGTGTATCGCTTCTCTCTCCAGAGGAACTGAAGTTGTTTTCAACTAGAAGTCGACCACAAAACGAGTTAATAGGAAATGAAGCTGTACTAACTTATTTAAAAATTAAACTGCAAGAGTAAAATTCTCGATTGAGTTTCAAACTTGTATTAAACCACCATTGTTAAGGGATTCTCTACAAATGCGCGAAGTGTTAATAAGAATTGAGCTCCAGTAGCTCCATCTACTACACGGTGATCACAAGCAAGAGTCAGTTTCATTGTATTGCCTACCACAATTGCCCCTTCTTTTACTACGGGCTTTTGTACTATAGCACCTACAGACAAAATCGCCCCATTGGGTTGATTAATAATTGAGGTAAATTCTTGGATTCCAAACATTCCTAAATTGGAAATAGTAAACGTACTGCCCTCCATCTCCTCAGGTTTTAGCTTCTTATCTCTAGCACGAATCGCGTAATCTTTAACGGCTGCTCCTATCTGAGGAAGACTTTGCTCATCTGTAAATTTAACCACAGGGACAACTAAACCATCTTCAACAGCTACGGCAACCCCCACATGAACATGATGATGTTGTGTGATCTGATTGTCCTCCCATTTGGCGTTTACTTGAGGATGTTGCTTTAAAGCAAGTGCAACTGCTTTTACTACAATATCATTAAATGAAATCTTGGTGTCTGGTATGGAATTGTACTGTGCCCTAAAAGCGATGGCATTATCCATATCAAATTCAACTCCCAAATAATAATGAGGTGCAGTAAACTTTGATGCAGACAATCGCTTGGCAATGGTTTTACGCATCTGAGAATTCGCAATTACAGTAACCGATTCGGTTCCGCTCGGCGCAAAGGCCTTTACCCCTCCACCTACTTGTGGCTGGTAGTTGTCAATATCTTTTTTTACGATTCTTCCATGATCTCCAGAGCCTTGAACTCGAGCTAGATCAATTCCTTTTTCGGAAGCTAATTTTTTCGCTAAAGGTGAAGCTACAATTCTACCGTTTGAGGTTGATTTTACTACCGGTGCTGCAGTTGGTGCAACTTTTACTTCTGGAACGGATTCAACTTTTGGGGCACTAACAACAGGGGCTGGATCGGCTTTTGTGGCGGCTGCTTTGGGTTGCGCTTGAGACGCTATTACACCACTAATATCAGTTCCTTTTTTTCCAATAATTGCTAAAACACTATCCACAGGTGCAGATTCACCCTCATTCAATCCAATGTGCAATAGAGTACCTTGATAGAAAGACTCAAATTCCATGGTCGCTTTATCCGTCTCTATTTCAGCTAAGATATCTCCCTCTTTAACTGTGTCTCCAACTTTCTTATTCCATTTGGCAACCGTTCCTTCCTCCATGGTATCACTCAAACGAGGCATAGTAATAATTTCGATGCCCTCTGGGATCTCAGAAGAAACTGGAGCTGATGGAACTTCACTTTGATTTTCCTGTACAGCAACTTTTTCAACTGCAGGAGATGGGGTTTCTCCCCCTGAAATGAGAGCAGAAATGTCTTCCCCTTTTTCACCAATGATAGCCAATAAGGTATCTACAGGTGCAGTTCCACCTTCTTGTATCCCAATATGAAGCAAATGTCCCTCGTTAAAAGATTCAAACTCCATGGTCGCTTTATCCGTTTCGATTTCGGCTAAAATTTCACCTTCTTTTACGGTATCTCCAACTTTTTTAAACCATTTCGCCACGGTTCCTTCTTCCATGGTATCGCTTAACCTAGGCATGTTAATTATCTCAGCCATGAACTATAATTTGTGTTTAATAAAAGGGTAATCTTCTTGTTCGTAAACCGCATCATACATCAAACTCGGTTCCGGATAGGGTGAAGATTCTGCAAATTTCTCACATTCAGCAACTCGTTCTTTAATAGATTTATCTATTGCATCCAGAGCCTCTTGAGTCGCATATTTTTTAGAAAGAATGATTTCTTTCACTTGTGTTATCGGATCGATTTTTCTGTATTCTTCGACCTCGTCTTTTGTTCTATAATGCTGTGCATCCGACATCGAATGACCTCTGTATCGATACGTTTTCATTTCAATAAAAGAAGGACCTCCACCGGATCGTGCTAAGCTGATGGCTTTGTCCATAGTTTTTGCAACCGCTTCGGGATTCATTCCGTCACAAGGTTCACAAGGCATGTCGTATCCTAAACCTAATTTCCAAATTTCCTCGTGTGAGGCCGTTCTTGCAACTGATGTTCCCATCGCATACCCGTTGTTTTCTACAACAAAAACAACTGGAAGTTGCCATAGTGTAGCTAGGTTCAATGTTTCGTGTAATGATCCTTGACGTACAGCACCATCCCCCATAAAACAGAGAGTTACATTGTCTCTTTCAAAATATTTATCTCCAAAAGCCATTCCCGCACCAAGAGGGATTTGCCCTCCGACGATTCCATGCCCTCCGTGAAATTTATGTTCTTTGGAAAAAATGTGCATCGATCCTCCAAGTCCTTGAGAAGTTCCGGTAGCTTTTCCGTATAATTCAGCCATTACTCGCTTGGGATCTACTCCCATTCCAATGGGCTGCACGTGATTTCTATAGGCAGTGATCATTCGATCTTTTCCGATTTCCATGGCGTGAAGTGATCCTGCTAGGACTGCTTCTTGGCCATTGTACAAGTGAAGAAATCCACGTACTTTTTGTTGAATATAAACAGCTGCTAGCTTGTCCTCAAACTTCCTCCAAAAAAGCATGTTCTCATACCAGTCTAAGTAAGTTTGTTTTGTAATTTTCTTCATAAATCCTTTTATAAAATCCCAAAGTGAGCCCAAAATTACTCATTTCTATCCTTAAGGTGAAATATTCCCTGAAATTTATTCTAGTCGTAATTTCAGTTTACTGAATTACAACTTCACTATCGGATTGTGGGAGGGAACTTTCTAAATCAAGAGAGAGTGAAAATCGAATGGTATTTTCCAAAGGATTGCGAACATTTGATGTAGAGAACAGATAAGAAATATCAACATTCATAAAGTTTAAATCAAACCCTGCTCCCAATGTGAGGTACCTTCTGGAACCTTTGTCTTTACTTTCATTAAAATAACCCGTCCTTAAAGAGAAAGCCTCTTGAAATAAATATTCAAAGCCAACAGCCATCGTAATTTCACTTATCTCCTCAGTGAGTCCATTGGGTGCATCTGAAAATGAAGTAAAAATACCTCTCAAAAAATCAATGTCGGGTTGGCGGTAACCTACAAAGGATCCTTCATCACTATAAACCGCTACCGGGGTAGGAACTAATAATTTACTAAACTCGGTGTAGATTCCTAAGCTGTTTTGGTCATCAAAAAGCAGGTCTAAACCAAAACCTAATCTCAGGTTTGTAGGGATAAAACTTTTTTGCCCCCCCATGTCGTAATTTAAACGTGGACCGATATTCGAGATATTGATACCGCTTCTAAAAATTGCATTTTGTTTCCCTAAGTCAAATGGCTCACTTTGAAAAAATCCTGCGACATCAATGCCTAATGTGTTTGCAGAGGAAGTATCTGCATCGGTTGCTATTCTGAGATCTGAACGAATATACCGACCCCCTACTGCCATTGAAAATTGCTCACTGAGTAACAAGGAGTAGGACAAATCTAAGGTTAGTTCAGAGGGACGTTCCTGACCTTGATCAACGATCGTTCCTCCGATAAGTTCGTTGAATTGAATGTCACCAAGGCTAAAATATTTTAAACTACTTGCCCATGCACTTCGATCATTTAATTTTTTATAAAAGGTGAGATTTCCTAAGAATATATCGTCGACGAGTTTGCTTAGATAAGGCGTGTAACTAATTCCAATCCCTTTTTCTGAAGAAGCAAAAGCGTATTTTGCTGGATTCCATTGCTGAGAATACGCGTCGGGAGCTGTGGCAGCACCCAATTCTCCCATTCCAGCAGATCGGGCATCTGGAGTAATTAATAAAAACGGAACTCCAGTCGTGATTACCCTATTCGAATTCTGACCAAAACTCATCCAGGAAAATAGACAAACACAAAGAAAAATACAAGTCCTTATAAAACTGAGCATCGCATGTTAAAATGTATTAACTACAACGCACAAAATGATTATTTCTTGTGCATACACGAACTTTTTTTTGATTTTTTATAGAAGATGCAATATTTAGGGGGGAAGGACGTTTAATGATTAGCTAACCGAATTTAATTGAAGTGCAATTCTCCAAAGAAAATGATTATTTGTATATTGCATAATCTTTTGAAAATAAGATCGAACTATATGAAATTGAGTCAATTCAAACAATTTTTACTCCCTTGTGCAGGATTTTTATTACTAACCGCTTGTGGTGGTGGTAACAATGCTTCTAAAGCCACAGGCTGGGATATCAATTCAAAAAAAGGTGGATTCCAATTCAATATTGAATTTGAGGAGCAGGAAACTGGACCTGGACTAGTTTTTATTGAAGGTGGAACCTTTACCAAAGGTCAAGTTCAAGATGATGTTATGCACGATTGGAACAACACTCCCAACAAACAGCATGTCATGTCATTCTATATAGACGAAACAGAGGTAACCAACCTGATGTATATGGAATATTTGGATTGGCTAGAGTACGTATTCCCTACCAATGAAGCTCGATACAGACAAATTTATGAGGGAGCCCTTCCCGATACACTCGTTTGGAGAAACCAATTGGGCTATGTGGAAGAACTTACAACCAATTACCTTCGACATCCTGCTTATGCAGAATATCCTGTCGTTGGGGTAAATTGGTTACAAGCAGTTCAGTATGCCGAATGGAGAACTGACCGTGTAAACGAATACATTCTTGAACGTGAATCTTATGTACAAAAAGACGTTCGATACAACGAGGTAGAAACCAACAGTACTTTTAATACTGCTGCCTATCTTAAAAGACCTGAAACGTCCTATGGAGGAAAAATTGATAGCCTCAGTGGTAAAAGAGGTGAAGAGAAAAAAGGGGACTCTATTGTAAAAGTATATGCGGGGGTAGAAAAAGGAGTTTTACTTCCTTCTTACAGACTCCCCACAGAATCTGAGTGGGAATATGCCGCTCTTGCTTTAGTTGGTGATCGTGAATACAATACCTACAGAGGAAAAAAGAAATATCCATGGTCTGGTGAATACACTCGTTCTAGCGATCGAAGAACCGAAGGAGACCAACTTGCCAACTTTAAGTTAGGTAAAGGAGATTACGGTGGAATTGCAGGATGGTCCGATGACGGTGCTGACATTACCATGCAAGTAGGTCAGTATCCTCCAAATGATTTTGGAGTTTATGATATGGCTGGAAATGTTGCCGAATGGGTTTCCGATGTTTACCGTCCAATCGTTGACGATGAAGCAAATGATTTCAACTATTATCGTGGGAATGTCTATTTAAAAAATGTTATCGGTGAAGATGGAAAAGCTAGCATTATCTCCCCCAATGAACTGGTTTTTGACACATTGCCAAACGGCAAAGTATTGCTTAAAAGATTACCTGGTGACTTAGATAAAGTTGCAATTGATGAAGAAGAAACTTTTTTAAGACAAAACTTCTCTGAAAGTGATAACAGAAACTTCCGAGACGGGGACGTTGAATCTTCCAGAGAATTTGCTTCAGGCCAACCCGATAGCGGCGATGGAACAAAAACTGAAACTTCACTGATGTATGATGCTCCAGTAACTGCAAAAATCGCTTACAACGATGATGGAGAAGCAGTTAGACAAATAGATAAAAGTGCCAAAAGAACGACACTAATAACTGATGAGGTAAGAGTCTATAAAGGAGGGTCGTGGAAAGATCGTGCCTATTGGTTAGATCCAGCACAACGAAGATACCTCCCACAGTATATTGCTACAGACTACATCGGATTTCGATGTGCAATGTCCCGTTTGGGATCTAAAAGCCAAGTGAAAAAAACCGCTCGACATAAGAGACGCGGATAATAATTTAAAATCAAGCATCTTATTTTTAAGATGCTTTTTTTTATTATGGATATAGCATCACTTTACGCTACCTTTCAAAAATCAAAAGGGATTTGTACGGATACCCGAAATTTTAAAAAAGGGGTTGTTTTTTTTGCTCTACATGGAGCTAATTTTGACGGAAATAACTTTGCTGAAAAAGCATTAGCGGATGGGGCTCTCGCAGTGGTCATCGACAATCCGCAACTTCCCATAAAAGGTAAAGAAGTTTTTTTGGTAAAAGATACCCTGAAAACACTTCAACAATTGGCTACTTATCATCGTCAACAACTAAAAACCCCGCTGCTCTCCCTAACCGGAAGTAATGGAAAAACAACTACCAAAGAACTTATACGAGCTGTATTATCTCAACATTATAAAGTTTTGGCCACTGAAGGGAATTTAAACAATCATATTGGAGTTCCTCTTACCCTTTTTAAATTAGATTCAACTCATCAACTTGGAATCATTGAAATGGGGGCTAATCACCCAGGAGAAATTGCACAATTATGTGAAATTGCCCAACCCAATTGGGGATATATTACCAACTTTGGAAAAGCCCATTTGGAAGGATTTGGAGGAATTCAAGGTGTAATTCGCTCAAAATCTGAAATGTATCGCTACTTGATCGAGAATAACCAAAATATTTTAATTAATGCAGACGATAAGGAACAGCTCAAGCAAATCAAAGACTATAAAGTAGTATCCTTTGGACGTACTAAAGAAGCTGATTTTCAATGGGAAGAAATTCCTCACCAGGAGAAGCTTACAATTCGCTTTCAAAACCAAAATTATACTTCCAGTCTTTACGGGAGTTATAACTTAAATAATCTTGCTGCTGCCCTTGCTTTTGGAACGCTATTTAAACTCACGCCCGAGGAAGCTCAAAAAGGAATTTCAAACTATGAAGCCGACAACAATCGTTCACAACAGATTCGGATCCAGAATAGACAATTCGTTTTAGATGCCTATAATGCAAATCCAAGCAGTATGCAGGTTGCCTTGGAGGAATTTGCTAAAAATAAAAGTTCAATGAAAGCAGTGATCTTAGGGGACATGAAAGAATTAGGAAATGTTTCCCCTCAAGAACACCTATTTATTTTAGAGATATGCTTGGACTTACCCCTCACCCATATCTTCACCATCGGTCCAAACTTTTATGAAACAAAGCTAAACGATCAACGAATCTCAAAATTCACAACTTTGGATGCTTTCACAAAACACCTCCAGTTGAATCCATGGAAATATGATGCGGCTTTAATCAAAGGCTCAAGAGCCTTAGCTTTAGAAAAATTGATTCCATTTTTCAAAAACTCATAAAGGGATGAAAAGAATTTGGTTTTTAAGTTTTGTAATTTTTATAGCTTGTCAAAAAGAAGAGGATCGATGTGGAACCCTAATACAAAAAGTGAATGAAGGAACAATCTACACTTTTGTAATTCAAACCGACCTAAATATTCGAGGATATGGCGATCAAAATCTACCAAGCATCCCAGATGATGGAATTAGGCAAGGACAGGTTTCAAAAGAAGATTACGAGGCTTTTCAATTGGGCGACACCTATTGTGCCGATTATTAAAGCTTAGCTCCTTTTATAATTTGATCGACAACTTCAGGATTTAATAAAGTTGAAGTATCTCCCAAATTCGAAAAATCCTTACTTGCCACTTTTCTCAGTATCCTTCGCATAATTTTTCCGGATCGTGTTTTAGGTAATCCTGGAACGATTTGTACTGCATCGGGTTTTGCTATCGGACCTATAATTTTTCTTACGGTCTCTTTGATTTCTTGAACAAGACTTTCTTCTGTTCTTCCCTGCATATCACAAATCACGTAGGCGTATATACCTTGCCCTTTTATATCGTGAGGATACCCTACTACAGCAGATTCAATAACTTTGGGGTGCTCGTTAATTGCGTTTTCAACTTCGGCTGTTCCCATTCGGTGGCCCGAGACATTAATAACATCATCCACACGTCCTAAAATCCTTAGGTAACCATCGTGATCTCGTTTCGCTCCGTCTCCAGTAAAATAAAGTCCAGGATAAGTAGAAAAATAAGTTTCTTTACAGCGTTGGTGATCACCGTAAGTGGTTCTTAGCATAGAGGGCCAAGGAAATTTGATGCATAAATTACCCTCTACATTATTCCCCTTCAATTCATTGCCTTCTGTATCCACAATAATGGGTTGAACTCCTGGTAACGGGAGTGAAGCATGAGCAGGTTTGTTGGGTGTTATTCCTGCCAAGGGCGAAATCATAATCCCACCCGTTTCAGTTTGCCACCAAGTATCGACTAAGGGACACCTCCCCTTTCCAATATGATCGTGATACCAATGCCAAGCTTCTTCATTAATGGGTTCCCCCACCGAACCAATAACTTTAAGAGACGCTAAAGAATAGGGCTCAACAGGTTCCAAACCATACGCTTGTAAAGCTCGTATTGCGGTTGGTGCCGTGTAAAATTGATTGACTTTGTATTTGTCTACAATTTCCCAAAAGCGTCCTGGAGTTGGATACGTTGGAACTCCTTCAAACATTACTGTAGTTGCTCCAGCTAATAAGGGTCCATAAACAATATAGGAATGGCCAGTAATCCAACCGACATCCGCTGTACACCAATACACATCGTCTTGTTCGTATTGAAATACATTAGTAAACGAATAGTGGGTATAAACCATATAGCCAGCAGTAGTATGCACTACCCCTTTCGGTTTTCCTGTAGATCCTGAAGTATATAGAATAAAGAGTAAATCCTCAGCGTCCAAAGTGGCAGCCGTATGAGATGTCGATTTGTTTTGAATAACATCATGCCACCAAACATCTCTTCCTGCTTTCATCGTGACAGGGGTATGGGTTCGCTGACAAACAATTACTTTTTCTACACAATGGGTATGTTCTATTGCTTCATCTACCACACTTTTAACAGCAATATCCTTCGATCCTCGATAGTTTCCATCAGAAGTCAAAACCATTTTGGCTTGGCAGTCTTCAATTCGGTCTGCAAGGGCATTAGATGAAAACCCAGCAAAAACAACCGAATGAACTGCACCTATCCTTGCACAGGCAAGCATGGCTATTGCAGCCTCTGGGATCATGGGCATGTAGATGATTACACGATCTCCTTTTCGGACTCCTTCCGCTTCTAATGCATTAGAAAATTGGCAAGTCAATTCAAAAAGTTCCTTGTAAGAGATTCTTCGTTCAGCCTCTTTGGGATCGTTGGGCTCCCAAATTATAGCTGTTTTATCTCCATGGGTAAATAGATGTCGTTCAAATATATTTTCAGTTAAATTGAGTTTTGCATTTTCGAACCATTTGATATTAGGTTCTTTAAAATCCCAAGAAAGAACTTTATCCCAAGGCTTTTTCCAATGAAAACTATTCGCAATTCTACTCCAAAATTGTTCGGGTTGATGGACACTTTTCTGATATTCATGAAAATATCCGGAAAGAGTTTGAATTTTTTGACTCATGATGGGTATTCAATTTTTAATGTAATTCAACTGTATGTTTTTCAGACCCTCGAGGCGTTCGAATACGCTCTGTAAGCTCCACTACCTCTGCTGGAGGTGGACTGGTAAGTCGGGAAACAATCAGTGCAACTGTAAAGTTAAGCAACATACCCAAAGTACCAATACCTTCTGGAGAAATCCCCCACCAAAAATCTTCGGCGAGCCCAGGTCCTCCCAATTGGGGTTTGAAATAAATAATATAGCTTGTGGTAAAAACTATTCCTAAAATCATTCCCGTCAAAGCGCCTTCACGGTTCATGCGTTTGTCAAAAATACCAAGAATAATAGCTGGAAAAAAGGAAGATGCTGCCAATCCAAAAGCTAAAGCCACCACTTGGGCAACAAAACCTGGCGGATTCAATCCTGCTAGTCCTGCTGCGACAACAGCAACTGCAATGGCTACTCGTGCTGCATATAATTCTCCTTTTTCGCTGATGTCTGGGCGGAGGTAATTTTTTAATAAATCATGGGATATGGAAGTTGATATAACCAACAATAAGCCTGCTGCAGTTGAAAGTGCTGCAGCCAGACCCCCCGCAACAACTAGACCGATAACCCATGCGGGTAAGTTTGCGATTTCAGGATTAGCTAGGACTATGATGTCCTGATCCACAGTCAATTCATTAAGCGCAGGATCTGCTAGATATTGAATGGTTCCGTCTTGATTTTTATCCTCAAAGGAAAGCAATCCTGTACGCTCCCAATTTGTAAACCAACTGGGCACATCTTCATAAGAGGCGTTAGAAAGTGAATTGAGAATATTGGTTCGCGCAAACACAGCTACCGCTGGTGCTGTAGTATATAATATCGCAATAAAAAGCAATGCCCAGCCCGCAGAGATTCTCGCATCTTTAACGCGAGGTACAGTAAAAAAGCGAACAATTACATGGGGTAATCCAGCCGTTCCAAACATCAAAGCCCCTGTGATAAAAAACATATTGATCAAATTGTTCTTATCGATACTCGTATAGGAATCAAATCCCAAATCAACGGAGAGCTGATTGAGTTTTTCGAGTAAAAAAACGCCATCGGTTCCCCTAGAGCCAAAACCCAATTGAGGAATAGGATTACCCGTCATTTGTAAAGAAATAAAAATAGCTGGGACGGTAAAGGCAAAAATGAGCACACAAAATTGTGCAACTTGAGTATAGGTGATTCCCTTCATACCCCCCAATACTGCATAGAAAAAAACAATACCAATTCCAATTAAAACACCCGTGTCAAAGGGAACATTAAGAAAACGAGCAAAGGCTACCCCTACTCCTTTCATTTGACCAACTACATAGGTAAATGAAACAAAAAGTGCACAGATTAAAGCAATCAATCTGGCGTTTTTGGAATAATAACGTTCACCTATAAAATCTGGAACAGTAAATTTTCCGAATTTTCTTAAATAGGGGGCTAATAACAATGCCAAGAGAACATAACCCCCAGTCCAACCCATTAAATATTGTCCGCCAGAAAATCCCATAAAGGCGATCAATCCAGTCATCGAAAGAAAGGAAGCTGCTGACATCCAGTCTGCTGCTGTAGCCATTCCATTTGCTATGGGGCTAACCCCCCCACCGGCTACATAAAATTCTTTAGTAGAACCTGCTCGGGAAAGAATTGCGATTATAATATATACAAGAAAAGTACCTCCGACTAAAATATAGGTCCATGTTTGCGCACTCATAAATTCAGCAATTAAATTTCATCAACGTTAAATTTTTTATCTAAACGGTTCATTAGATACACATAGACAAAGATCAAGATGACAAACATATAGATGGAACCCTGATGTGCAAACCAAAATCCTAAGGGAAACCCACCAAGATGAAATTGATTAAGGGTTTCAGCGAGTAGAATTCCAAATAAAAAAGAAACCACAAACCAAATAAGAAGCAAGATGGCTAAATACTTAAGGTTTGTCTTCCAATACATTTTGGTGCTATTTGATGACATAGTTCTTCATTTTCAAGCTAAAAAGATACAGAAGTTCACGTTTAAACACTAAGATTTCACGTTTAAAAAAATGAATCTAGTAAACTTAGCGTTTATAGGGAATATTAGAACCGAAAGACCTATTGATCCAATTGTAGGTGGCTTCTTTTAAAGCAAATTGTTGGTCTGGAGTGGATAAATACTTCCTTAAAGCTTTTGGATCAAGACCATAATCAACAAACACTTCAGCGCCTGTAAGACTTTTGAATTGCAACTTAAATACAATTGCTGTTTTAGTCGCCTTTTGCTGTTTCACAATTTCAAAAAGATCATTCGTAATTTTCCTGAGAAGAAGAGTGCTTTCTAGATGAAAATAATCCGAATCGTTTGCTGTCTGAAAAGGAAGTTCTGATTGGTAGTTTAGAATAAATTTTTGGCTTTGACCGAACAATTGTATAGATAACAATCCTAGTATAAAAAAGTAGTTTAATTGACTCATGGTTTATTTATAAAATTCTCTGAGAGAATTAATTTATTCAATTTACTAAAAAAGAGGAAATAAAAAGGTAAAACCTATCTACCAAATGGAATTTAAATCAAACTTATTTAAGGAATGTGGGTGTTGAGGGATTCGAACCCCCGACTTCTACCCTGTCAAGGTAGCGCTCTAAACCAACTGAGCTAAACACCCTCAAATTTACTTGAAGTAGAAAAACAAAGATATTCTTTTCTACTGAAATCCTCCTCCAAATTTTTGAATTGAAATTTTAAAAAATTAAAAAAATCACAAACCTCAATTCTTTATGATATTCACATAGGACTTCAACTTCAATGGTGATTCCCTAAATTCATGAAGCGATTATTGATTATTCAATAAAAATGCTCTTTTTGCTTGTTTTGATAAAACAAAATCAATGTATTGAAACTATCTTTGAATTATAATTAATTAACTATAGATTTTAGTTCAATTAATTCAATTTTTTGTTTTTAGTTTAAAGTTAAAAATCGCCTAGAATTTATCTCCTGGCGATTTTTTTATTTTTATTTTCTTCGCCAAGTCTGCGTCCTTCCTAAAATTGAAAAACCTAAATATCCCCTAACTTTTAGCGTGTTTTCATCCTCTAGGCTAAGTGAACAATCATATACTTTCCCCGATTTGGGATCCAATATGGTACCCTCTTCCCAGCTTTCCTCATCCAACTGCATGTCATTTATAATGATCATGCCAACCATAGGCAGATCTTTATTGCTCCCCTTACAGTTAACACATTTTTTCCCTTGATCTTCGGGAAGGAGCAGTTCGGTTATTTTCCCATAGAGTTTACCCTTTTCCATGTAGATTAAAACTTCTGATTTTTCCAAACCCGTTTCATCGTCTTTGGTAATCCATATCCCTTCTACAGAAGTCGTTTGAAAGAAGGTAGAAAAAAGAAAAAATAAGGAAGAATAGAATAGTATCATCGTCTTGTTTGTTTTAATTAATTTAAAATCTATGACTATATTCGTAAAATAGCAATTTTAATCCTATCCGTTTGAAAAAATTTCGTTTTTTACTTTTCCTTCTTCCCTTAGCACTTTTTATCTCATTTCTTGATAAAGAGATTTTGGAAGGTTTTTTATCTACAGGAGAAACTCTAGATCATTATCGCTATCTGGGTGTTTTAGTAATTGCTGTAGGAGTCATTATCTATTTGGTGCTTCAGTTTGATAAGAAGTCCAATTCATAAAACACAGAGGTTTTAAACTCCTTATCTTTGAAAGAAAAATGCACTATTTTCAAAAAGAGGACCTCGAAGGGTTTTCAAAAATTTATCGTCTCAATTTAATCAACAGCGTAACAGGCTATAAATCGGCACACTTACTGGGTACCGTTTCCCACTCTGGAATCGAAAACCTTGCTGTCTTTAGCTCTGTAGTTCATTTGGGGAGCAATCCAGCTCTCCTTGGATTTATTTTACGTCCTACAACCGTTCCAAGACATTCTCATGCGAATATGAAAGCCAACGGTATCTTTACTTTAAATGCTATTTCCAAGGGACAAATAGAAGATGCCCACCACACTTCAGCAAAATACTCTGAAGAAATTTCAGAATTTGATCAAACGCAATTGAAGCCTCAATATAAAGAGGGATGGGAAGCGCCCTATGTTCATGGTGCGCCTATTCAAATGGGTTGTCGGTACCTGAATGAATATTCAATTCTAGAAAACGACACCATCTTGATCGTAGCCCAAATCGAACATTTATATATAGACTCGCCCCTTTTAGGGGAGGACGGTTGGGTTCAATTGGATCAAGGAGAAATCGTCAGTATCAATGGATTGGATGGCTATGCACTCCCCGCTTTATTAGAACGTTTTGAGTATGCCAGACCCAAAAAATAAACTTTCAACAAATTCTGAGGGATCTGATCCCAACTGGTTTGCATACGCTACAGAACACAGCGAAGTCATTCCAGACTTGCTGATCGAATTAGAAAAAGAAACCCATCAAAAAGTATTGCAGCCTCGAATGATGAGCGGAAGATTACAAGGTCGTTTTTTGAGCTTATTATCTCACCTTACTCAAGCGAAAACCATAGTTGAAATTGGAACTTTTACAGGATATGCCACCTTGTGTTTAGCCGAGGGATTGGCTGAAAATGGAGTGCTACACACCATAGATTGTAATGAAGAACTTGTGAGCATCCAAGAACGTTACTTCAAAAGAAGTATATATGATTCCAGAATAATAAGACATATAGGCTTCGCATTAGAAGTCCTCCCCCGAATTAAAGGCCCCTTCGATATCGTTTTTATTGATGCAGATAAAGAAAACTACGAAGCCTATTTTGAAGCTGTACTCCCAAAAATGAGAGTGGGAGGATTAATCCTATCAGACAATGTCTTGTGGAGCGGAAAGGTACTGCATCAAGCAGATCCAAAAGACTACAATACGTTAGCATTACAAAAATACAATACAAAATTAAGGGAAGACCCAAGGGTTCAAACGATATTACTTCCACTAAGAGATGGGTTAACACTGAGTAGAGTGCTTACAAATCACGTCGAATAGAATCTTCTAAATCCAGAAAATCCTTTTTTACTCCATCCACTTCTTTTTTTATTTCTTTAGTAATTGATTTGGTAGGATTTTCGATGTCGACGTCTACAGATTTTTGAATTTCGCTTTTGATATCATTTGTGGCTTGACGCACTTGGGTCATTCCTTTTGCAAGAGTTCTTGCAATAGAAGGTATTTTGTCAGCACCAAAAACAAGCAGCACAATAAAGAAAACAAAAACGATTTCTGCCCCGCTAATAAATAAAAGCATGTACAAGAATTTTAAACAAAGATAGAATGTTTCCTAAAAAAACGGTTGAAAAAAGTAGGGATTCAATCGTTTTTATTTTTAGTTATCCTTTAATTTTTTCTTTAAATTTTTCAAAGTCGGAAGGCGCTTCTTTTCTTGGCCAACTGTTGTTATCAGAATTTATATCTGCTGTTTCCTGATCGGGGTCAACGGTTACGCTGATCAACTCTTTATCAGAGGTTATGACTTTTTTTACGCTAGCATCATTTTTTCTCCAAAGTTGCACAGGGTAGGTAACCCGCTCCTTAGATCCGTCGGCATAGGCATACTCCACAATAAGAGGCATGACTAAACCACCTGGTTTTTCGAATTCTACTTCATAAAAATATTTTGGAATTCGATCGGCAGAGATCCCTTCTTTTTCCAAATGGTTTTTTAACAGTTCAGATCCCTCCAAAGCATTGTTCTTAATTTTATTAGGATCAAACATTTCACTGTCTTCATCGATCTTAAAAACCATCTCTGGGAGGTCGTCCAAGTTGTAATCATATTCCTTTAAACGCTCTTTTGCGTTTGCATCGGGTGTATCTGAATAATAGTATTTTTTAACTTTTTTTACCCCAATATCCACCACATCAGTGGTGTAAAACCAACCCCTCCAAAACCAATCTAAATCAATTGCTGAGGCATCCTCCATAGTTCTGAAAAAATCCTCTGGAGTTGGGTGTTTAAACATCCATCGTTGCGCATAGGTTTTAAATGCATGATCAAAAGCTTCTCTCCCCATAACGGTTTCTCTCAGAATATTGAGCGCTGTGGCAGGTTTTGCATAAGCGTTTGGACCCAGCTGATATACATTCTCTGGGTTTGACATGATCGGCGAAATAAATTCTTGATCCCCTGCCATATAGGGAACGATATTTTGTGGAGCGCCTCTACGAGAAGGATATTTTTGAAAACCCAATATGGCTTCAGGATGGGTTTCACCAAACTCTTGTTCAGTTAAATATTGAACGAAGGTGTCCAATCCCTCGTCCATCCAGCCCCACTGTCGCTCGTCTGAATTGACAATCATCGGGAAAAAGTTATGCCCTACCTCGTGAATAATGACGCTAATCATTCCAAATTTAGTTCGATCTGAATACTGACCGTCTTTATCTGGACGACCATAATTCCAGCAAATCATTGGATATTCCATTCCTTGATTTTTTGCGTGAACTGAAACAGCTTTGGGGTAAGGATACTCAAAAGTGAACTTGGAATAGGTTTGTAGTGTCTGGACCACTGCTTTAGTGGAATATTCTTCCCAAAGGGGATTTCCCTCTTTCGGATATAGAGATACGGCCATCACTTTCTGATTCCCAACTTGTACGGCTTGTCGCTCCCATATAAATTTTCGAGAAGTGGCAAATCCAAAATCACGAACGTTTTTTGCTTGATATTTCCAAGTAGTTTTCTTTTTTGAAAAAGAGGATTCCTTTGCTCTTGCTTCCTCTTCCGTTACAATTAAAAGAGGTTTATCATAACTTTTTTCGGATGCCTGAAATCGAGCGTACTCCTCTTTACTAAGAACCTCCTTTGGATTTTGTAACCTTCCAGTAGCTTCCATAATATGATCGGAGGGAACGGTGATGTTGACTTTATAATCGCCAAATTCCAAGGCAAACTCTCCATTTCCCCAAAACTGATAGTTTTGCCACCCTTCTACGTCATTATATACACAAAGTCTGGGAAAAAATTGAGCGATAACATAGGCTTTGTTTCCATCCTCTTCAAAATATTCATACCCCGAACGGCCTCTTCCTTCTACGTGGTTATTAATGTTGTACCACCATTTTATTTTAAACACATAGATCCCTCCGGGTTGGATGGCTTCTGGCAAATCAACTCGCATCATGGTTTGGTTAATCTTATAGGGTAAGGTGTTACCGTTTGCATCTTGTACCCATTCGATATTAAAACCTCCATCAAAGGGCTCTTTAACGTAATCGCTAACAAAAGACGAGGGACTCAACGTAATCGCGCTATTCGCCCCATTTTTTTCTAAAGCAGGGGCATCTTTTTTACGAATATTTTGATCCAATTGAAGCCATAAATAGGGTAATGCATCAGGAGAATTGTTCGTATAGGTAATTGTCTCTTCACCATATAATTTACTTTTTTCATCATCCAACTCAACATCCATGACATAATCAACTTGCTGTTGGAAGTATTCGACCCCAGGTGCACCAGAGGCAGTGTGATATTTATTGGGATCTGCAAATTGGTCGTAAAGTTGTCTGAACTTATTGCCATTTGTATGTCCTTGAGGTGTTTGTGCTGAAAGCATTAGAGCTGTCAGGGATAAAATCACCACGGTTGAGTTTCGTAAACAAGAGAAATTTATCATAATTGGGATTTGTTTTGGCTAAATATACATAATTCAGCATTCATTAAAAACGCAAAAATTAAGGAGACAATGAAAGAGAAACACTTGGCTTTTTTTGATGTAATAAAAAGCTCTTACGTTGCCCCTGGAATTTAAAATGAACGATATTTTGTTGTTCCTCAAAAAGATTGAAAAGCAACGTGTTTTTCAATTCGATTTGTACAGGAACCTCCTCAAATTGGAGCTCAAGATAACATTGAACGATATCGTTTTTATATTCTTTACCTAAAAAAGTGAAATTGAATTCCTTTCCTTGAGCGGAAAATTGAAGTGCATTTTCAAAATAATTTCTTAGCAAACTGTCCACCAAAACTGCATTGGAATCAGGGGCCAGTTTTAGGTCATTTTGATTGGATCTCAACTGCAATTCGATATCATCAATAAAAAGCTGAGAGGTAATCTGAAGGGACTTTGAATCCTCTTTAAATTCAATTTCAGTGGTACTGACATAAAATTTATGTGAGGGGTTTGGTTCATTAATTCCCAAAAGAGTATGGGATATCCACAAAAAAAGCAGTAGTTGCATGGCAATAGATCTCTTATTCCTTCAGGGTTTCTTTGTAGGCTTTACTTTTGCTTATTAAAAAATCAATCAATTGGAATTGTTGACTTTGTTTTAACAAAGAACTGGTTTTCATTTGCGTGTCGATATATTCTAAAAATCCAACCACCTGATCTTTTTGAAGTTCTAAATCTTGTTCGAAAAAAGAAGTTTCAAAAACTAGAGGCAGAACTTCACTGGGTTTCATTCGCATTTGCTCTTCCTCAGTTTTATTACTTAGGGCTTTCATAATAAGCTTTGCAATGTTTACAAAGTTGATTCCATTAGAAAGCAATCGGTCGTCCGTCAATTCATTGTTTATCCGGGTTGATTTGTCTTGTTCGTAATCAAAGCCCTTGAATTCTTCTTCTTTGAGATTTAAAAATTTCTCTACATCTTCGGTGGTCACCACTACTTCTTTCAAGGCGGTAATATTTTCATTTACACTGACAACCATTCGGTTTAAAGCCAAGATTTCAGCAGTTACTTTTACTGCTTTTATTTGGTATTGTACGGAAGAAAAAATAACCTCATCTCCCTCGGCAACCTCGATTTCAAACTCTCCATCACTATTGGTAATGGTATTGATTTGAGCGGTATTATTTACCACATTGGCCGCAACTACCACGGTATTTTTATAAAGCAACACTCCTTTAATTGGTCTTCGCTCTTGACCCAAAAGGATTGTGGAAAAGAGTATGGAAACCCATAAAAAAACTGTAATTTTCATTCTTTAAAGATAGCTTTACCCATCAAAACTGCTTCTTTTTTAGGTGTTAATTTTTTACTAATGGAATTACAAATTAAAGAAATTCTTTCGAGGGAAACCTACCCGCTCAGACATCCTTATTTGAGAGAAGGCCAACCCCTAGAAAGTTGTGTGCTGGAAAAAGACGAGGATCCACAAACCCTCCATTTGGGGGCGTTTTTTAATTCCAAACTCATCGGTATAATAAGTGCCATGCCTAACCCATGTCCGGATTTCACAAAACATCGATCCTTTCAACTCAGAGCTATGGCGGTACATCCTGAGTATAGAGGAATGAAAGTTGCCTCCCAACTGATCCAAGCCGTCCTAAATCAAGTAAAAGAAAAGAGTACCGTTAAAACGGTTTGGCTGAATTCTCGAGTTCTAGCAAATCCCTTATATTTGAAAAATGGGTTTGAACCCATAGGAACCCCCTTTGAAATAAAACCTATTGGATTACACCAGCGTTTTATCAAACAGTTGCATCATGAAATCTAGCCTCCTACTTCTTTTCCTTTTTAGTTTGTACACTTTACCCTTATTTTCTCAAGGTAAAAATGAAGTGCATTACACAGAAGATATCCTTCTTGGAAAAAGTGAAGCCCAACTTTACAACGATACCCTTCCTCTTGCTATTCCCGCCGCAAAGGCTTTTATAAAAATGTACAAAGCAGCAAAAAAAGAGGGAATACTTTTAGAGATTGTGTCTGGATATCGGTCTTATGAAAGGCAAAAAAGTATATGGAACAGAAAGTACAAAGCCAACGAAGCTGCAGGTTTATCTCCCTCGGAAAACATAAAAAAAATTATTGAATACTCCACATTGCCAGGAACCTCCAGACATCATTGGGGTACAGATGTAGATTTAATAGACGGATCAAAAACTAAAGAAGGAGATGTTTTGGTAGCTGAAAAATTTCATGGGAACGGTCCTTATGTCAGGATGAAGTCTTGGATGGATCAAAATGCAAATCGCTTCGGATTTTTCTTACCCTATACCAACGATTCCTTACGACCGGGTTTCTACTATGAGCCCTGGCACTACAGTTATGCTCCGCTTTCAATCCCTCTACTTCAATCCTACCTCAAGATGGATTTAAATAAGGTTTTAATCACAGATGGATTGGAAGGAAGGGCCTCTCTGACTCCTGTATTTGTTAAAGAATATTTTGAAAAAAATATTTTAGGGATTGATGGTCGATTAAAATAGTCTTAAAAGTTGTATTTTAGGGGGAACCAAATCGATAAATACCATGGGAAAAGGCGACCGAAAAACCCGCAGGGGAAAGATTATTATCGGCAGTTATGGCGTTAGACGCCTTCAAAAAAAGTCGAAAAAGAAAGCAATCAAAAAATAACTATCTGACAAAAACTGGACTGAATTCCTCTGAAGTTTCTGCAGCACTGAAAGCATACCCTCCAAAGGTAAACCCTTTGAGCTCCTCAAGTGTTGATGCATTGTGCTCTATGAGGTAGCGCACCATCATCCCTCTTGCTTTTTTTGCGAAAAAAGAGATTACTTTAAGTTTTCCACTTTTGTAGTCCTTAAAAACAGGCGTAATGATGGGTGAATGAATTGCTTTGTGATCTACGGCATTGAAATACTCCGTACTTGCTAAATTTACTAGGAGTTCTCCCTCTTTTAATTCACTGTTTAACTGAGCTGTAATTTTACTTTTCCAAAAGGAGACCAAATTCTTGTGAGTGTCTATTTGGAGAGCAGTTCCCATCTCCAATCGGTAGGGCAGTATTACATCCAAGGGTTTTAGAATTCCATAAAGACCCGATAGAATTCGCAACTTATTTTGTAAAGCGTTTAACTGTTCCTCCTTCAAGGTATAGGCGTCTAAACCCGTATATACATCCCCATTAAATGCAAAAACAGCACCCTTGGCGGTTTTGGAATGCTCTTTTACATTAAATTTTTGATTTCTTTCCCAGTTCAATTCAGCCAAGGCATCAGATAGATGCATCATATGGGCTAATTCTTTAGGAGTTTTATCTTTTAAAATACGATTTATATATGCCGCTTCTTTTGCGAAAACAGGAGTAGAAATCGTATTTATTGGAACTGGTTTTTCAAAATCCAATGATTTAGCTGGAGAAATTAATAGCTTCATAATTTTGTTCTTTAGTTTGCATTTTATGTATCAAAGACAAACTCTTTTTTCAAAAGTAACCGCTTTTGATTGCCTAACCAAGGAAAATAAATTATTGCTTTAAATACTACTATTGTAAATTCTTATGCTGGGAATATTGTCTCCACTTTTGAATTGCATTTTCAAAATCCTCGGGAATGGAGGTATCAAACTGCATTTTCTTACCGGTTACGGGATGGTCAAAACCTAACGTTTTCGCATGAAGTGCTTGTCGAGGAAGAAGACTAAAACAGTTTTCCACAAACTGTTTGTATTTTGTAAAACTAGTCCCTTTTAAAATTCTGTCTCCTCCGTATCGTGCATCATTAAAAAGGGTATGACCAATATGCTTCATATGAGCTCGAATTTGATGTGTCCTCCCCGTTTCCAACTGACACTCAACTAGGGTCACATAGCCAAATCGTTCAAGGACTTTATAATGCGTTACGGCCTCTTTTCCTTGACTGTTGTCCTCAAACACGGTCATTTGTAATCTGTTTTTTGGATGCCTTCCAATCGATCCCTCAATCCTACCTTCCTCTTCTTCAAAATCTCCCCAAACCAAAGCAATGTATTTCCGCTCTGAGGTTTTATCAAAAAACTGTTTTGCAAGATGGGTCATGGCTTCTTCCGTCTTGGCCACTACCAACAATCCACTGGTATCTTTATCAATTCGATGAACCAAGCCCGGGCGATTATTTGAATTTGTGGGTAATTGTTCGAAATGATGAATCAATCCATTTAATAGTGTTCCTGAATAATTTCCATGACCAGGATGCACTACCATACCCGCAGGTTTATTTATAACAACCAACGCATCATCTTCATAAACAAGATCTAAATCCAATTGTTCTGAAACCAGAAGGTGTTCATAAGGAGGATGTGCAAAAAGAACTTTTACTTCATCTCCACCTTTAACTTTATAGTTTGACTTTACCGCATGATCCGCCACAAATATACTCCCTGCCTTGGCTGCTTGTTGGATTTTATTTCGAGTTACTTTCTCAATACGAGACATTAAAAATTTATCGACTCGTAAGGGTGCTTGACCAGAGTCTGCGGTAAATGCGTAATGTTCATAGAGCATTTCCGAATCGGTAGACTCATTGTCATTGATAAAACTATCTTTTTCCATTCCCCAAAACTAAATCAATTTTACTCGTTTTAGGAAGTAATGTGCCGGGAGTTATTTTTTTGCCCTGATACCCTATTGCTAATACCATGTCTTTTCCAATGTTATCTTCATAGGTGATCTCTCCTAATTCGAAACCGACAGCTTTTATCATGGACTCCGCATTTCTTCGGGTAATTTGAATCAAATTAGGAACCGTAAGGGTTCTGTATCCTGATGGGTTTACGGTTAAATATATTTTTCTGTTTTTCTTGACTTCGCTACCCGCTGCAGGCAAATGTTCAATTACTGAAAGTGGAGGAAGATCCGGCACAAAACGAGTTGAATCAATAATTTCAAATCGCAAATGTTCTTGTTGCATAATACTGGGAAGCGCAGTTATTGAAATCCCTTTAAGATCAGGAACCTTCAAATACTCTTGGTGAAGCGTATATACTTTTAATGCAAAAGTGAGTACTCCAAAAAGCACAAGGATTGACCCACCCAGGTAGAGGATTTGCTTCAAAAAACTAGTACTGAATATAAAACGTAAAAAATTCATGTTTTTAAATCTGATCAAAGATAATAAAACCAATGTTTTTTGGGTTGATTTGAAATGCTATACCTTTGTAAAATAGCAGAAAAATAATGGCCAAAAAAAAGGTAGGTGTTGTTTGTGGAGGATTCAGTTCTGAATTCGATATCTCTATTCAAAGTGGGAACACGGTTTACAAAGAATTAAATCGAAATGTTTGGGAGGTTTACCTAATCACAATCAAAAAAAACAGTTGGATCGCTCAAGATGATCAAGGTTTGACCTATAGGGTAAGTTCAGGTGATTTTTCTTTACATGGAGGGGATCAAATCATCGTTTTGGATGTGATATTTAATGTTGTTCATGGAGCACCAGGGGAAAATGGTCAATTAGCGGCTCTTTGGGAAATCTTGGAGATTCCATTTACTAGCTGTGATAGTTACAATGCCGCCCTCACCTTTAACAAAAGAGATTGTTTAGCGGTCTTAAAAAAATGGAACGTTCCTATGGCTAAAAACATTACCCTAGACCATGGAGATCCTATAGAGATAAAAACGATCGAACAAGCTGTGGGGTTTCCTTGTTTTGTTAAGGCCAATCGTGCAGGGAGTAGTTTTGGGGTCTATAAAGTGAATCAAAAGGAGGGTTTAGTAGAAGCAATTCACAAGGCCTTTGAAGAAGATCATCAATTAATTATAGAAAGTGCGCTGCTTGGCAGGGAGGTCTCTGTAGGTGTTGCAAGGCTAAATAATACGGTTCAAGTTTTGCCAATCACGGAAATAATCAGTGAAAATGATTTCTTTGATTATGCAGCAAAATACGAGGGAAAAGCGCAAGAAATCACCCCAGCAGAACTTCCAAAACCATGGGAAGATCAGGTTAAAAAATGGAGTGAAATCATTTATAAAAAACTGAATCTAAAAGGTGTTGTTCGAAGTGAATTTATCTTTGTTGACGGTGTGCCTCATCTTTTAGAAATCAATACCGTACCTGGAATGACTTCCAGCAGCATCATTCCTCAGCAGGTCAAAACTATGGGAATGGAGTTGTCCGATTTTTTTAATTCCCTTTTGAATAAAGCTTTAGAACATTAAATTAAGAAAAGATGAAACGATTTGTTTTTCCTGGTTCTTTCGACCCGATTACCCTGGGGCATCAAGAAATAATTGAAAGAGCACTTCCCTTTTGTGATGAACTCATTATTGCTGTTGGTGAAAACAAGGAAAAAAAACACCTCTTTTCCTTAGAAGAACGGATGGGATTTATTCGTGCAACCCTTACAAAACATACCGAGATTATTGTAAAGTCCTATTCAGGGCTAACCGTAGATTTCTGTAAAACCATCCAAGCAAACGCCCTGGTTCGTGGTCTTAGAAATCCCGCTGACTTTGAATTTGAAAAAAGTATCGCTCAAATGAATCGCAAACTGTCTGGGATAGATACTGTATTTTTTCTGACCTCAGCAGAACACGCTTTTATAAGCAGTAGTATTGTTCGTGAGATCATGCAGCACGGTGGGGAGTATTCCTCATTAGTTCCAAGAGAAGTTCACTACAAAAAAAAGTAGTTTGCTTTAAATCAGAGTACCGATTCTACAACAATTTTAATATTCTCGTAAGCATTATTTAAAGTGGCTGAAATTTCACCTTTGGCTTTCCATTCCACCTTTTGAATATTTTCCTCTAGTTGAGGGATCAACATTCCTTCATAAGTTGTTTTCATCAAAAACCAATGGGTCAATTTCAACTTATACCTTCCATTCGCTTTGTAGAGGTGATAGGTATTGGGTAGTGATTTTTTTACAATTAAATCTGCGACTCCTGTTTCTTCGGACACTTCCCTGAGGGCAGCGTCGATAATGATTTCTTTTTTTTCAATTTTCCCTTTGGGCAAATCCCATTTGTCGTTCCGATAGATAAATAAAACTTTCCCATTGGAATGAGTAACAAGACCCCCAGCAGCTTCAACCTTTGGAAATAATCTAAAAAAATGTTGCTCTAATTTTTCTTTTTTGGGATGGTAAAAGTACACACCAGAAACCTTCTTTGATTTTAAAGCTTTCATTAAGCTGACAACTGTAGTATATTTGGAAAAAAATAATGGAAACTCATCTGAATTTTCAATCAAATCTGAAGTCAAGTAAATTGGCTTCTGGTTATAAAAAACTTTATACATCTAAAGAATGATCATTAATCAAAAAATTGCTCAGCAAACCGCCGAATCACTTTTACAAATTAATGCAATTAAATTGAATCCGAAAAATCCATTTACCTGGGCGAGCGGATGGAAATCTCCAATCTATTGTGATAATCGCGTAGCCTTGTCCTACCCTGAAGTACGAACTTTTTTAAGTGCATCCTTAGCGCAAGAAATTGAGAGACAATTTGGAAGGGATATTGTAATTGCAGGAGTTGCCACTGGGGCTATAGGAATTGGGATGTTGGTCGCACAGCAATTGAAGCTTCCTTTTATCTATGTCAGACCTGAACCAAAAAAACACGGACGGCAAAATCAAATTGAAGGAAAATTAGATCCAAACCAAAAAGTAGTTGTTATTGAAGATCTTATCAGTACTGGAAAAAGTAGTCTGATTGCAGTAGATGCACTTAGAGAAGCTGGGAATGAGGTGCTCGGAATGTTGGCACTGTTTACTTATGGATTTCCAGTAGCTGCAGGAGCTTTCGAAAAAAGTGGTGTTTCCCTTCAAACTCTTTGCGACTACGCAAACTTGTTGGCTGTTGCTTCAAGTCAGAAAAAAATTACTCCAGAGGAATTAGAAAACTTAAGTGTTTGGAGAGAAGATCCAGCAAATTGGAACCCTCAGTAGGACTTATACATACAGCATTTTCGACTCGGAAAAATCTAGCAGAGAAACCCGATCTGTTTCTAGATTTATGATTTTTAGTTGACCTTCATGATTGACCTCCAAGGGCAAGCCTTTAAAAAAACCCTCGGTTCCCTCAAACATAGACTGTAAATTTCTTTGCCAAAGGAATGAATTAAAAGAAGCTAAAAGACTAGCGTTGTTTTTATTGAAATCTAAATAAAGGGCTTCTTTGAAAAACACACAAAGACTTTGAAGCACCAGATCGATCTCCCATTTTTTTTGAGTAACAGTATGTAGCGAAGCTGCGTGGTCGAGGTTTTCAAAGTGTTTTTGATTCACATTGAGACCAAATCCGATGACCGAATCTTTTACAACACCCTTTGAAACTCTATTTTCGATCAATATTCCACCGATCTTTTTATTGCATGACAAAATGTCGTTCGGCCATTTAATCTTTAATTCAGGAACCCCAAGACGGTCAAGTCCACGGAGGATTGCTACGGAAAAAGCTACTGAAATCAGATAGGGAAATTGTGGGGGATTTTCATCGTAGTCCCTGTAAACACTCATGGCAATGTTTTTATGGGGCTCCGATTCCCAGGTTTTATTAAGCCTTCCTCTTCCAGCGGTTTGGTGTGTCGTCCATACAAGATCTCCATCCCGGCAATCCCCTTTAGCACGCTTGTCTTTCAAATATTCGTTTGTAGAAGTAGTGGCATTAAGTTTGATTATGTTAAAATAGCCCATAGATGTAGTGGATTGCGGTTGAAAATGTAATAAATTTGTGATAAATAAATCGGCTTAATGGCAAATAAAAAAGAGAAGGATATCCAGTTAGTAGAAGAAATCATACTTGGTATAGAAAATGTAAAAGGAGAAGAGATTCATAAATTGGATTTGAGAGAGTTGGATAACACCCCTTGCGACTTTTTTATTATTTGTTCTGGAAACTCAAACACTCAGGTTTCAGCCATTGTAAATTCCATTACAAAAACAGTAAGCAAAACCATAAAAGAAAAACCATTCCATACGGAGGGGTTGGAAAATGCAGAATGGGTTTTAATTGACTATGTGAACGTAGTAGTGCACGTTTTTCAGAAGCAAATTCGTGAATATTACAATATTGAGGAGCTTTGGGGTGATGCCAAGACCACTCAAATTGCCTCAAACTATTAAAAATTATGAAAGAAGAAAAAAAACCAACCTCACCTAAGTTCAATATCTATTGGCTGTATGGTGCTATTATTTTTGTATTATTGGGCATGAGCCTTTTTGGAGGAAGTGATTCTTTACATCCAATTAGTAAAACTAATATTTCGAACTTTGAAAAATACCTCAATGCAGGTGATGTAAGTGAAGTAATTGTCATTCGAAATAAAAGCAGTGTCCGTGTTACCTTAAAACAAGATGCGTTAGGAAAAAGCGATCATCAAGGTTTGGCCTCTAAAAATATATTTGGACAAGAGAATACTCAGGGTCCACACTATCAATTTGAGGTCGGTAGTTTGGAACTTTTTGAAAAAAAACTACAAGAGGCTGAAGAAAAAGGAATTTCATTCAGACTAGAATTTATAACTGTTGAAAACAGATGGATAGACGCTCTTGTTGGATTCCTCCCGATCATTATCATTATAGGGGTATGGATTTTCTTAATGCGAAGAATGTCTGGAGGTGGAGCTGGAGGAGCTGGTGGTCAGATCTTTAACATTGGGAAATCCAAAGCCAAACTTTTTGATAAAAATACCGACGTCAAAACTACCTTCAAAGATGTCGCTGGACTCGAAGGAGCCAAAGAAGAGATTCAAGAAATTGTAGATTTTCTCAAGAATCCAACTAAATATACAGTTCTCGGTGGTAAAATTCCTAAGGGAGCCTTATTGGTAGGACCTCCTGGAACTGGAAAAACCTTATTAGCCAAAGCAGTAGCCGGAGAGGCAAAAGTTCCCTTCTTTTCTTTGTCTGGGTCTGATTTTGTCGAGATGTTTGTAGGGGTTGGTGCTTCTCGTGTACGAGATCTATTTAAACAAGCTAAAGACAAATCCCCTGCTATTATTTTTATAGATGAAATTGATGCAATAGGACGTGCTCGAGGGAAAAGCAACATCACAGGCTCTAATGATGAAAGAGAAAATACATTAAACCAACTTCTCACTGAGATGGATGGCTTTGGCACAAATACAAACGTAATCGTAGTGGCTGCCACTAACCGTGCGGATGTATTGGACAAAGCATTGATGCGAGCCGGTCGATTTGATCGTCAAATCTATGTGGATTTACCTGATCTAAATGAGAGAAAAGAAATTTTCAAAGTTCATTTAACTCCCTTAAAGTCAGTTAAAAACCTAGATGTTGATTTTCTAGCTAGGCAAACTCCTGGTTTTTCTGGAGCTGATATCGCGAATGTTTGTAACGAAGCAGCACTAATCGCTGCAAGGAAAAACAAAAAATCAGTTGGAAAACAAGATTTCCTTGACGCTGTAGATCGAATAATTGGAGGTCTTGAAAAGAAAAATAAAATCATCACCCCTGAGGAGAAAAAAACAATTGCTTTCCACGAAGCTGGACATGCTGTAGTAAGCTGGTTATTAGAACATGCCGCACCACTCGTTAAGGTGACCATCGTTCCTCGTGGTCAGTCCTTGGGAGCAGCTTGGTACCTTCCCGAAGAAAGACAAATTGTACGATCAGAACAAATGCTGGATGAAATGTGTGCTGCTTTAGGTGGGCGTGCAGCGGAAAAAGTAATTTTTGACAAAATTTCTACTGGTGCGTTAAGTGATTTGGAGAAAGTAACTCGCCAAGCCAGAGCGATGGTTTCCATCTACGGTCTGAACGATACCTTAGGAAATATAACCTATTACGATTCCTCAGGTCAGTCTGAATACAATTTTACAAAACCCTATTCTGAAGAAACCGCTCAGAAAATTGATCACGAAATTTCAAGTATAATAGAGAAACAATACGAACGTGCAATTTCGTTGTTAGCAGAATCTAAAGACAAATTAATTCAATTAGCAGAGCGTCTTTTAGAAAAAGAAGTTATTTTTAAGGATGATTTAGAAAAAATCCTTGGCAAAAGACCTTACAAAACAAACTTTGAAAAAATAGAAGAGGCCAAGGAAAATAAATGATCGAATTAGAATGGGAATTTGGGAAAATCTTTTTGGCAAAAACAAAGCGATAAAGCCAGTAAAGAGCCCTTTTTTACCTCCCAAAGAAGAGCCTGTAGATATTGAGTTTGCTAAAAATTTTACTCAAAAAGGAGGGCGATTCTTATACATTGACTCCGAACTCAGGCTCCATCAAAACTACCAAGATATTGGTGTTGAAAATGCTTGGGAATCCGAACAGATTTTAACTTTAAATCCAGAATTTTCAACTCAATTTGGTTCGACTTATATTGAGCAAACCTCGGGGAATTTAAAAGCCTATAAAGCTGCTGTCATCGGATGTGAATATCTTATTTCCAACACGGCAAAGATCTTGTTGAGTCAAAATCAAATCAAACACTTCAAATTAACAGACTTACCCGAAACGGTGATCGTTGTCGCTCACGTAAATCAATTGGTAAGGGATGTGAGTCAGGGCATGACCTTGCTCAAAAACAAATACGATAAGGCCATCCCTACCAACATCACGACACTCAAAATAAAGTCGGATTCTGGGGAAGAAAAGAGCACACCCGAACTTTACACAAGTGCAAAAAATATATATTTGCTCCTACAAGACTTTTAACCCATGCTAGCTTTTTTTTCAGAATTCCATACAGCTCATTGGGAAGCAATAGTTAAACTTTTGTAAATGAGAAAAATTAATTGAATGACTGAACTTCAACTAAGGAGTATTTCTGGTCTACTTTATGTGGCACTGTTGGTTTCTTCTGCTGGATGGTCTGATTTTGCATTTTTTAGTGTGGTCTTTGTTTTTTCATCTCTAGCGCTGTGGGAATTTCAAAAACTAATCCAACACAGAAGCCCCATCACTTTCCTTTTGTTTGGATTACTTACTTTTCAATTGTATCAGGAAAAACTTGTTCCAAACCTCCATTTCATGCTTCTGTGGCTAACTTTAATGACGAGTGGCTATCTAACCTACTGCCTTTTAGCTCACAAAGAAATTTCTATTGCCCCTTTTCAGAAAAGTGGATTGACAATTTTTTATTTGATAGGTTCCGCTTATTTTATCATGGCGTGTATCCAATTAGAGGGTATTCATAAAAACTCAATAGCCATTATCATGTATCTCCTGATTTGGTTCAACAATAGTTTTGCTTATTTATTTGGGAAACGTTGGGGGAAAAACAAATTATTCCCTTCCATCTCACCCAAAAAAACATGGGAAGGTTTTTTAGGGGGAGCACTCCTTTGCTTTCTGTTGGGGATAGGTTTAATGCTTTTTGAATCGCCCTATCCCAAATGGACATTTCCAGTTTTGGCTTTGATCATCGTAGTTTCTGCCACTTTGGGGGATCTTATTCAATCCAAATTTAAACGGCAAGCAAACGTCAAAGACAGCGGCACGTTGATTCCAGGTCATGGAGGGTTTTATGACCGTATGGATAGTGTTTTATATTCAGCCCCCTTTGTATATTTATTTATAAAATTCACAGACTATGTTTCATAAAGAAGGATATCGGATTATTATCAACACCTTTCTGTTAGTCACTTTTTTTGCAGTTGTAGCAGAATATTTTATTTCCACAAATTGGATCAAAATGCTCATTCAGATTACTGCACTCGTCCTTTTTGTTTTGGTTCTTCAATTTTTCAGAAATCCCAAAAGAGTCACCTTAAAAAATGACCAACAACTCATCTCCCCCGTCGACGGTAAAGTAGTCATTATTCAAGAAGTTTTTGAAAAAGAATACTTTAAAGACCAAAGATTACAAGTTTCCATTTTTATGTCTCCACTTAATGTACATGTGACTCGGTATCCCATGAGTGGAATCGTGCGTTTCAGCAAATATCATCCAGGAAAATATTTGGTTGCCTGGCATCCCAAATCCTCCGAATTGAATGAGCGAACAACTGTCGTTCTAAAAAATGAAACTTTTGGTGAAATCTTATACCGACAAATAGCTGGTGCAGTAGCCCGCCGAATTGTAAATTACGCTGAGGAGAACCTGGAGGTAATTCAAGGTGAGGATGCCGGATTCATCAAGTTTGGATCAAGAGTAGATTTATTTCTGCCGATCGGGACCCCTCTAGATATTTCCTTAGGAGATGTTGTAAAAGGCGGAGTTCAGCCTATAGCCCATCTTGCTTAAAACGCATTTAAACTTTTTTCTAATAGACTGATTTTTTCGAGGGCATCTGCCGCTTTCTTTCGTTCTAAATCTATTACTTGAGCTGGGGCATTTTTTACGAAACGTTCGTTTGATAACTTCTTTTCAACAGAAGCTAAAAATCCTCGGGTATATTTCAATTCTAGGGTTAATTTTTCTTTTTCAGCTTCTGGATCTTCCGCTGCTTTTGTAGGAATAAAAAATTCCAAGTTATTTAATCTAAAACTACCCCCCATAGCTTCTTTGGGCGGTGAAGAAAAATGAATTTCTGCAATTCCACCTAATTTGATAATACTCGCTCCAAATTTAAACTCATCCTTAGAAGTGTTTACATATAGCGTGATTTCCTCTTTGAACGAAATATTCTTCTCCTTTCTAAAGTTTCGAATCCCTCCTATAATTTCTTGAGCAAATTCAAAATCCATGATTTGATTCGAATCATATACATTTGGCTTTGGCCAGGAAGAAACTGTCAAAGCTTCCCCGGGTTTGCGCTCTGCAATAAAATGCCATAATTCTTCGGTGAGAAAAGGCATGAAAGGATGTAAAATCCTGAGGTTGTTTTCAAAAAGCAGAAGCACCTTTTCATAGGTCTCTCGATCTATGGGCTGACCGTATTCGGGTTTGATCAATTCCAAAAGCCATGAACAAAAGTCCTCCCACAGTAATTTATAAATAGACATCAGAGCGTCTGAAATTCGATATTTATCGAAGTTTTCATCCACCCAAGCAAGGGTTTTATTAAAGTGATTTTCATACCAGTTTAAAGCTTCTTGAGCTGCTTTTGATGCAGGTAAATTGTCATGAATTTCCCAACCTTCTATAAGTCGGTAGGCATTCCATATTTTATTAGCAAAATTTTTGCCTTGCTGACACAAAATTTCATCAAAAAGCAAATCATTGCCCGCAGCAGAACTCAACATTAAACCTACTCGAACTGCGTCTGCTCCGTAATCCTCTATCAATTGTAATGCATCCGGTGAATTTCCCAATTGCTTGGACATTTTTTGCCCCTTTTTATCTCGAACTAATCCTGTAAGATAAACCTTAGAAAAAGGCTTTTCACCTCGAAAAGCGTATCCTGACATGATCATCCGAGCTACCCAAAAAAACAATATATCTGGTCCAGTCACTAAATCTTGTGTGGGGTAATAATATTGAATTTCTTCGTTTTCTGGATTACGAATTCCGTCAAATACAGAAATCGGCCATAGCCAAGAGGAAAACCAGGTATCCAAAACATCCTGATCCTGACTGAGCTCTGCGCTAGTTAAATTGAAATTACCGCTTTTTTGTTGAGCTAATTTCAAAGCCTCCTCAGGAGTAATGGCAACTACATAATCTTCTTTCCCAGTCCCGAAATAATACGCTGGAATTCGCTGCCCCCACCACAACTGTCTTGAAATGTTCCAATCACGAATGTTTTCCATCCAATGACGGTAGGTGTTTTTAAACTTTTCTGGAAGCAATTCAATCTCATTTGTTTCTAGCACAGCCTTGATCGCAGGATTTGCTAGTTCTTCCATTTTCAGAAACCACTGATCGGAAAGTCGAGGTTCAATAACAGCCTTTGTGCGTTCAGACACTCCAACCTTGTGTAAATGCGTCTCTACTTTTACTAAAAGACCTTGTTCTTCTAGATCTTGAACAATAATTTTTCGAGCCTTGAACCGATCCAATCCCTGATAACTCCCCCCGTTTTCATTTATGCTTGCATCAGGATTGAAAATATCAATTTGTTCGAGCTTGTGTTTTTCACCTAAAACTTTGTCGTTTGGATCGTGGGCTGGAGTTACTTTTAAACATCCTGTTCCGAAATCCATTGCTACATAATCATCTTCAATAATAGGAATGATTCTATTGACAAGTGGGACTTGAACCGACTTTCCCTTGAGATGGTAATAGCGTTCGTCTTCTGGATGAATACACACTGCAGTATCACCAAGCAAAGTTTCTGGTCTTGTCGTAGCAATAATTACCTGCTCATTAGAACCTACAATCGGGTAGGCAATATGATACAGATTTCCTTTTTTTTCCTCGTAAATTACCTCTTCGTCTGATAAGGTGGTTTGGGCTTCAGGGTCCCAATTTACCATTCGATAACCTCTGTATATACGGCCCTCCCTGTACAATTTAACAAAAACCTGAAGTACAGACTCTGTCATTTCTGGATCTAAAGTAAATTTTGTTCGATCCCAATCACAACTGCAGCCTAATTTTTTTAATTGCTCTAAAATGACTCCTCCATATTCTTCGGTCCAATCCCATGCATGAGTAAGAAATTCTTCACGTGTCAAATCGCTTTTTTCTATCCCTTCTGCTTTGAGTTTCGCGACAACTTTAGCCTCAGTAGCTATAGAGGCATGATCCGTTCCGGGAACCCAACAAGCATTGTAACCCCTCATTCTTGCACGACGTATAATGATGTCTTGAAGAGAATTATTCAACATATGTCCCATGTGCAAGATCCCTGTAACATTTGGTGGTGGAATAACGATTGTGTAGGGTTCGCGTTCGTCGGGGACAGATTTAAAAAAATTATTTTCCTGCCAAAAGGCATACCATTTGCTTTCTATGCCTTTAGCATCAAATTTGGAAGGGATTTCCATGTGAATATTTTAGTCTAATTTTGAAATACAAAAGTAGCAACACAAACGTTATAAACATAATGACGCATTAATAAAGAAATTTTTTATTTTTAAAACAAAAACCCAAACATGACTACAAAATTTCCAATCTACCTTTTTTTAGCGCTTCTGAGTTTTACTGCCTACGCACAAGAATCAGCACCCATCATTGAATTTGAAACAACGACTATCGACTATGGTACCATAGAAAACGGAAGTGATGGCGAACGTATATTCAGCTTTACAAATGTTGGCAATGCAGATTTAATCATCACCAATGTCCAGTCCAGTTGCGGTTGTACCATACCCAAAAAACCAGAGGGTCCAATAGCACCTGGAGAAAAAAGTGAAATTATTGTCCGTTATGACACAAAAAGAGAAGGACCCTTTAGAAAAACAATAACCGTGACGACCAATCAGGCAACGGATGCCATTATTGCATTAAAAATAAAAGGAACTGTACTCCCTGTTCAATAACAGGGATCTTGTATAATTTTTGATTTCATTGATTTGTAAAAAAATTAATTGGAGCTGCGTTATTTAACTTAATAATTTTGCATTTTTGCATCTTTATTAATGCGATGCCACAGTTATCCAAAAAAGGAATAGACCTTCCAACTTCTCCCATCCGAAAGCTAGTCGTATATTCAGATCAAGCAAAAGCAAAGGGTATAGAAGTACTTCATCTCAACATAGGGCAGCCTGACATTGCTGCTCCAAAAGAAGCAATAGCTGCTGTTAAAAATTCTGACCTTGATTTATTACCCTACGGTCCTTCTCAAGGAACACTTACATATAGAGAAAAATTAGTTACTTATTACAGTAAACACGGTATAGACGTTTCTTCAGAAGACATTATCGTTACTACCGGAGCAAGTGAAGCCCTTACCTTTGCACTCAATGTGATCTGTGATGCAGGTGATGAAATCATCATTCCGGAACCGTTCTATGCAAATTACAATGGATTTGCTAGTGCAGCAAGTGTTCGTGTAGTCCCAGTAATTTCAGAATTTCACAGTCAATTCGAACTACCGTCACTTGAAAATATCAATAAAAAAATCACCTCAAAAACTCGTGCGATTTTATTGTGTAATCCGAGTAATCCAACGGGTTATGTTTACAGCAAACAAGAAATCGATACACTCTGTGAGCTGGCAGTAAAGCACGATATATTTTTGATCGTCGATGAAGTCTACCGAGAGTTCATTCACGGAAATGAGCCTCATTATTCCGTTTTAATAAATCCAATCGCTGCAGATCACACTGTGATGATCGACTCCGTTTCTAAACGATACAGTTTGTGCGGTGCACGGGTGGGTTGTATCGTTTCAAAAAATAAAAAATTGATTCAGAATGTGCTAAAATTTGCCCATTTAAGACTCTCCCCTCCTACTTTTGCCTTGATGGCAAGTGAAGCTGCATTAAGTGCTCCAGATTCCTATCTAAAAGAAGTCGTAAAGGAATATGGTCAACGAAGAAATGTTCTCATCGAGCAATTAGAGAAAATACCCAATGTTGAGGTTTCCCATCCTATGGGCGCTTTTTATTGTATAGTAAAGTTGCCTGTGGCTGATGCCGAAGATTTCTCAAAATTCTTACTAACCGATTTTAATCTTGATCAGCAAACAGTTATGTTGGCTCCAGCAAAAGGCTTTTATTCCACGCCTAATGTCGGGCTAAATGAGGTTCGAATTGCTTTTATTTTGAGCCAAGATAAACTGATACGTGCAGCAACTATTCTTGAGAAAGCATTGGAAGCCTATAAGAATTTTGTATCTTGAATCATGCTCAGATTCGAAGAGGACGTTTCTTTAAAGCCTTATAATACCTTTGGGATTGAAGTTCAAACCAAATACTTTTTCAAAGTAACCAGCGCCTCTATTTTAAAAGAGATACTCAATCAAAATCCAACTCTTCCAATTCGAATACTTGGTGGCGGCAGTAATGTATTGTTTACGGAAAACTTTGATGGGCTTACCCTTTATATTGCAAACAAGGGTATTGAACTTGTAGAAGAAACACAAAACAAAGTACTCGTTGAGGTACAAGCTGGAGAAAATTGGCATGATTTTGTTTGTTGGTGCTTGGATCAAAATTACGGAGGTGTAGAAAATTTAGCTCTGATTCCAGGGAGTGTAGGAGCTACTCCCATACAAAATATTGGAGCCTATGGAGTGGAATTAACGTCTGTTTTCAACTATTGTAAAGCGCTGAATTTAAAATCCTTAGAGGAAGAGCGTATTCCTAAAGAAGCTTGCGAATTTGATTATCGTTCTTCCATATTTAAAACTCATCAAAAAGGGAACTATATCATTACCTCAGTGTGTTTTGAACTTCAAAAACCTCCTCACCAATATCAAATTGATTACGGTCCTTTGAAAGATTATTTTGGTACTTCGGTACCCAGTATTCAAGAAATTGCAAAAGCAGTAATCTCTATTAGAGAGTCCAAACTACCTAATCCTAAAATCCTCGGAAACAGTGGTAGCTTTTTTAAAAATCCAATGATCACCCAAACTCATTTTGAACAACTTTTACTGAAATATCCAGAAATTCCGAACTATCCTTTAGATGAACCACTTGTAAAGATTCCCGCTGCGTGGCTAATTGATCAATTGGGATTCAAGGGAACTCAACACGGCGCTGCTGGGGTACATGAAAAACAAGCTCTGGTATTGGTTAATCATGGGAATGCCAGCGGTAAGGACATTTTAGCTTTGGCACAACAAATTCAAAAAGCGGTACAAGAAATCTTCGAAATCACCCTAGAGACAGAGGTCAATATATTGTAAATATTGAGGTTTTATTCTTTGTTTTTGGAATCAATCCAAATCGTGACCGGTCCGTCATTTTCTAATGCTACTTGCATCATCGCACCAAAACTTCCCGAGGCTACCTTAGATCCCAAAAGAAGTTGAGCCTTTTCAATAAAAGCCTCGTAAAGCGGTATAGCATGGCTGTGATTTGCCGCTCGAATATAGGAGGGACGATTTCCTTTTTTGGTGGCTGCCAGTAATGTAAATTGACTTACCACCATCAACTCCCCTTGGATATCCATCAATGATCTATTCATTACTCCATTTGCATCATCGAAAATTCTTAAGTTCAGCACTTTGTTTACTAACCAATCCACATCGTCAGAATTATCGGCCATTTCAATCCCTAGTAATACCACGATACCCTTAGAGATGTTTTCACTTCCCTTATTTTCAATTGTAACTTTAGCTTGGTTGACTCTTTGAAGGACTACTCTCATTGTTCTTATTTAGCGGTAGGTGCTATCCGTTTCCAACATCTGGAGATAATTTTGATAGCGTGATTCTGCGACTATTCCATTTTCAAAAGCTTCAATTACAGCACATTGGGGCTCGTTTTGATGCATACAATTGTGAAACTTACATGCTGATCGTAAAGGAGTAAATTCTGGAAAGTAGTTCCCGATTTCGTCAGGCTGCATATCCACTACTCCAAAACCTTTTATTCCAGGAGTATCAATAAGTTTCATCCCGTTAGGGAATGCAAACATTTCAGCAAAAGTAGTGGTATGTATTCCTTGTTGATGCTGATCCGACAGTGCAGCTGTTTTTAAATTTAAATCGGGGGCAATGGCATTAATTAAAGTGGATTTTCCAACTCCGCTATGACCAGAGAACATACTTACTTTGCCTTGCATCATGGATTTAATTTCGTCAATATTTTGTCCCTCTGTCGCAGATATTTTTAGAGTTTTATAACCGATAGTTTGGTAAATAGTTGCCAAAGCATCAATTTCATTTTCTTGTTCAGGCGAACACGTATCCATCTTATTAAACACCAAAACAGCTGGGATGTGATATGCCTCTGCGGTAACCAGAAAACGATCAATAAAAGCAGTGAAGGTGGGTGGGTTATGAAGCGTTATCAGCAAAAATACTTGATCTATATTTGAGGCTATAATATGGGTTTGTTTGGAGAGGTTTACGGACTTTCTTACAATATAATTTTGTCGTTCCTCTATCCCTACGATTGTCCCCTCAGGTTCCACTGCATTCTCGTCTACTTCAAACCAAACACGATCACCAACCGCAATAGGATTTGTGCTTTTAATTCCTTTTAATCGAAGTTTACCCTTAATCCTACAAGCATAGAAACACCCATCGGATTCAACTGAATACCAACTTCCTGTAGATCTATAAACAAGGCCTTTTTTCAACTGTTTTTTTACAAAGTAACAGATTTTTTTTCAGCTTACTCGATTTAAGGGAGACCATACAAATTTGTATCTTTACAAAAAAAATAATGGCCCAAAAAACTCTCTTAATGATCTTAGATGGTTGGGGAAATGCTCCTGATCCAAAAGTATCCGCCTTAGATCAAGCGCATACCCCAAATATTGATGCGTTATATCAAAACTATTCCTACAGTAGCTTAAGAACGGACGGATTACACGTTGGTTTACCTGAAGGTCAGATGGGAAATAGCGAAGTTGGTCACATGAATTTAGGTGCGGGGAGAATAGTATATCAAGATTTAGCTAAAATCAATCTAGCCGTCCAAAATAAAGAATTACAAAACGAAAAAGTTTTAACGGACAGTTTTGAATACGCAAAAAAGGAAGGTAAAAAAGTCCATTTACTCGGTCTACTCTCAGACGGAGGCGTGCATTCTCACATCAACCATCTCGAAGGCTTACTCGATCTAATTGAAGGCTATGACCTTCCACAGGTTTATCTTCATGCGTTCACAGACGGACGGGACGTTGATCCTCAATCAGGCATCAATTTCGTTCGTAGAATAGAAAAAAAACTAGAAGGAAAACAAGCCCTATTTGCCTCACTCATAGGAAGGTATTACGCTATGGATCGGGATCAACGATGGGAACGAGTAAAACTTGCTTACGATCTTTTAATTCATGGAAAAGGCAGTCCCTCTGCTGATTTTGTAAAAAGTCTTCAAGAAAGTTATGGTGAAGGAATAACCGATGAATTCATCAAACCTTTGGTTAAAATAAACAAGGAGGGCAATGCCCTTGCTACTATAGAAAATGGAGATGTTGTTTTATTCTTTAATTTTAGAACAGATCGAGGTAGAGAACTAACTGAAGTTTTGTCCCAGAGGGCCTTCCCAGAATACGAAATGAAACCCTTAGAGTTATACTATGTTACTCTTACCAACTATGATGATTCGTTCAAAGGGGTAAACGTAGTTTTTGATAAAGATAATCTTCAAGACACCTTGGGTGAGGTTTTAGCTAAAGCGGGCAAAACTCAAGTACGAATTGCAGAAACCGAAAAATACCCTCATGTTACCTTCTTTTTCAATGGAGGCAGAGAAGTTCCATTTGATGGAGAAGAACGGATTTTATGCCCTTCTCCTAAAGTGGCCACCTACGATTTAAAGCCTGAAATGAGTGCTTATGAAATCCGTGATGCAATTGTAGATAAAATTAAAAATGACCCTCCAGACTTTATTTGTTTGAATTTTGCAAACCCCGATATGGTAGGCCATACAGGGGATTTACAGGCAGCAATAAAAGCTTGCGAAGCGGTAGATGAATGTGCTGGTGATGTACTCAAGGCTGCATTAGTGCAAGGATATGCTACCTTGGTTATCGCTGATCACGGTAATTGCGAAACCATGATCAATCCCGATGGTAGCCCAAATACGGCTCACACCACAAACCCAGTGCCAGTGATTTTGGTAGATCCAGAAAAAAAGAAAATCAAATCTGGAGTCTTAGGAGATGTGGCTCCTACCCTTTTGGATTTAATGGAAATCCCACAACCCAAAAATATGACTCAAAAATCATTACTCGTTAAATCATGAAACAGCTCCTTCTTCTTTTTATTGGTCTTCATCTTTTAAGTTGTAAACAATCCCAAGCTCCTGCCTACAGTTCTGAGCCCATGGAAGTAAAAACTATTATTGGAGAAGAGGGTGAAACTGTGATTTTAGGCTATATGAATCGAGCCAATCTTAACACAGAGGAGTTTAAAGCCTGGTTTCAATTGGAGTACGACCAATTGAAGGTTCCAGAAGGATGGGCAGAGGAGCATGCACCTTTAGCAAAAAATCTTGAGTTTAAATTATTTCTTGGGACTTGGTGTGGTGACACGCAACGGGAATTAGGAGGCATGTTTAAGCTTTTGGATGCTTTGGGAGTAACTGAAAAACAACTGGAAATGTATGCCATTTCAGAACAAAAAGACAGCCCATTGAGTTATGAGAAAGAATATGCTATCCTTAATATCCCTACTTTAATTTTTATCGAAAACGGTAAGGAAAATAACCGTATTGTAGAATTCCCTGTAGAGAGTTTAATCGAAGATTTTTCAAAAATCTTAAAAAAGGAAGAGTATAAAGACTCCTACGCAGATTTCTGATATGTCTGGAATTATACTCAAAACAGAAGAAGAAATTGAATTGATGCGTGAAAGCGCACTAATAGTCTCCAAAACATTGGGCATGTTGGCCTCTGAAATCAAACCAGGGGTAACCACCTTAACTTTAGATGCTTTGGCTCATGACTTTATCAAAGATCACTATGCTGAACCGGGATTTTTAGGACTCTACGATTTTCCAAATACGTTGTGTATGAGTCCCAATTCCCAAGTGGTTCACGGCATTCCAAACCATACCCCCTTAGCAGAGGGAGATATCATTTCCATAGATTGTGGAGCCTATAAAAATGGGTTTTATGGTGATCATGCCTATACATTTTCTGTAGGTGAAATTTCTGCCAAGACCGAGAAACTATTACGAATTACGAAAGAATCCCTCTATAAAGGAATTGAAGCTTTTAAGCGTGGAAACCGAATTGGTGATTTGGGATATGCAATACAATACCATTGTGAAAATGAAGGTTATGGTGTGGTTCGAGAGTTGGTAGGACATGGTTTAGGAAGAACCATGCACGAAGCCCCTGAAGTTCCAAATTACGGAAAAAGAGGACGTGGAAAACAATTTTTAGACGGTATGGTCTTAGCGATTGAACCCATGATCAATATGGGAACACATCGTATCAAACAGTTGAAAGATGGATGGACCATACTCACTGCAGATGGGAAACCCTCAGCTCACTTTGAACACAATGTGGCGCTAATCGATGGGAAACCTGAATTACTCTCTACGTTTGAGTACATCTATAAAGCATTAGGGATAAGCAGTGATGAAGAAGTAGCCTTTCGTTCTCAGCCGTTGGTACTGTAATATGGGGGCCAACAAAAAGTTGATACCAATCGAAATCAATATTGGCAAATTTCATCAGACCAATAAAAAAAATAAAAATTAAACAGATGAAAGGAATACTAAATTTACTTCCAAGACCCTGGCTTATTTCTCTTAGTATTTGGTTTCGCCCGCTGATAAAATGGTATTATAAAGGGGATCGTTTTACCGATCCAATAGACGGGAGTACATATCGTCGCTTTTTATCTTATGGGTACAAAACCTCCAGACCCAATGCTTTATGCCCGGGCACGCTGTCCTTGGAAAGACACCGTTTGCTTTGGTTGTATTTAAAAAGAAAAACGACATTCCTTGAAGACTCGCTTGCCGTATTGCATATTGCTCCAGAGCAAGTTTTTTATAGCAAATTCAAATCCTTTACCCATTGGGACTATACCACTACCGATTTGAATTCGCCTTTGGCAGATGTTAAAGCTGATATTTGCCAGCTTCCTTTTGAGGATACAAGTTTTGATTTGATTTTTTGTAATCATGTGCTTGAGCATATTCCAGACGATCGAAAAGCAATGCAAGAGCTTTTTCGGGTTTTGAAATCTGGGGGTACCTTAATTGCCCAAGTCCCTTTGAAAGAAGATCTGAAAAATACCTTTGAGGATAACAGTATTACCAACAAAGCAAAACGTACTGAAATATTTGGACAATACGACCATGTTCGTGTGTATGGAATGGACTATTATACCCGACTTCAAAATGTGGGGTTTAAAACTAAAGCAATTGATTTTTTAAAAGACCTTCGTCCTGAAGAAAAAAGGCGATTTGCACTACCTGAAGCAGAAAAAATCCCCGTAGCTACAAAATAATTAAGCACTAGTCTCCCTTAGGAAAACCACTAGAAAAGACCTCTATCAATCCTAAATCGGGGTTAGACACAATCCAATACGCCTCTAATTCAGGAGAGATTTCTATAAGTTTTTTAGATTCTTCAAGTGGCATCACCATGAGTGCAGTAGCATAGGCATCAGCAGTCATACAGTCGGGGGCAATCACCGAGGCGCTCAAAACTTGACTGGGAATCGCCATACCCGTCATGGGGTTTATGGAATGTGCAATTCGAAGTCCCGTTGCCTCGTCTATTGCATATTTTCTATAGTTCCCTGAAGTGGCAAGTGCTTCATTTTGAAGGGTAACTGTTCGGATAAATTTTCGCTCTTGACCTTGTTGAGGATCGTCAATAGCAATCTTCCAAAATTGCCCTGATCTCGGACTTTTCCCTTGGGCTACGATTTCTCCACCAATTTCTACCAGGAAAGATTTTACCCCTTTACTTTTTAAAAAGTTTGCCAGGACATCCACTGCATACCCTTTTGCAATTGCATTAAAATCAAAATACATATTAGGATACTTTTTCTGAACCCTATGCTGCGGACTAAGTTTTGTTTTTGACCAACCTGTAATCAATAATAAACTATCCCGTTGTTTTTGACTTACTTGGTTCAATTGTTTTCCTGGACCAAAACCATATGCATTTACGAGAGCTCCAACAGTGGGATCAAAATACCCAGAAGATCGTTCCCAAACTTCGGAGGCTTTTTGGTAAACATTCACAAAATGTTCATCGACAACCAACAGACTATCACCTGCATTAATTTTTGAAATCGACGAATCCGGAATATAGGTAGATAACGATTGGTTTAAAGCTTGGAAAAGAGAATCAATCTCTACTGTCAAATCCTCTTTAGAAAGTGTAGCCGAAACATACGTTAAAGAATATGAAGTTCCCAAAGCATAGCCTTGTAACTGTTGAGAGGTCGGCTGCTCTGACGAACAATTCCAAAGAAATAGCAACCCAACTGCAAGTTTACTAAATCGCTTGAAGTCCTTGAAAATTAATTGCATAGGGGTCTTTTTTGGTTAATGGGTAGTCATAATTTTCAGCATGAGCAAATCCAACACCAGCAAAAAACAGGGCTGCATTATTTTTTGTTGCATGTTCTTTTACTTTAGTAACTAAATCCCTATCAAAAGTAGTTGGTGCCGCTGGGTATAATGAACCTTGCACAAGGATAAAAAATAACTTTTTTTCTTTAACACAAACAAATTGAGGGGAGCGTTTCATCTGAGAATTGACCGCTAAAAATTCGTATCCCTCGGACTTCAAATAATCCCCCACTTCTTGCATGGCGAGTTGATGAATTTCTTGTTTGGTAAGCTGTTTCATGCTGTTGTAAAGATAAATTAAATTAGATCACAACTTCAATTCCCTCTAGGAGGGATATAAAAAAAGAGGTTTAAAACCTCTTTTTTTTTGTATGTTATCCTCCAAAGTCGTCAAAACGAACATTCTCTGGTGGGACACCAAAATCTTCTGCCATTCGCTCTATAGCTTGGTTCATGAGTGGAGGTCCACAGAAATAAACCTCGATGTCTTCGGGTGCTTCGTGTTTCGATAAGTAATTGTCTATTACCACCTGATGAACAAAACCAGTAAATCCATCTCCTTCACCGTCTAAACCGTCTTTTACTTTCCAATTATCTTCTTCCATAGGTTCAGATAAAGCGATATAGAATTTAAAGTTTGGATAATCTTTTTCCAAAGCTCTAAAATGATCGATGTAAAACAATTCTCTTTTTGATCGACCCCCATACCAGAAAGTTACTTTTCTTCCTGTTTTTAGAGTTCTAAACAATTCGTATAAATGTGAACGCATTGGAGCCATTCCTGCTCCTCCACCTACATAGAGCATTTCTGCATCGGAATCATTAATGAAAAACTCTCCATAAGGTCCTGAGATGGTTACTTTATCCCCTGCCTTTTTTGAAAAGATATAAGAGGAGGCCACACCAGGATTCACATCTGCCCAATCGTTTTTAGCACGATCAAAAGGTGGGGTCGCGATCCGAACATTGAGCATAACCTCTTTTCCTTCCGCTGGATATGAGGCCATGGAATAGGCACGCTCTACAGTCTCTGGATTTTTCATGACTAAAGGACGCAACTTAAATTTATCCCATTCAAGTTTGAATTTATCAGGCTCCCCCGGGTGTTCTTCAGGATGTGCAGTGATATCAATATCTGCATATTTCACTTCACAAGCTGGAATTTCAATTTGTATATATCCTCCCGCTTTATAATCCATCGCCTCAGGAATTTCTACAACAAATTCTTTGATGAAAGAGGCAACGTTCCAGTTACGGACAACCGTAGCTTCATATTTTTTGATCCCGAAAACCTCTTCAGGTACCTGAATCACCATGTCCTGTTTTACTTTTACCTGACATCCCAATCGCCATCCTTCAGCTATTTCTTTTCTTGAAAAATGCGGAGCTTCAGTAGGTAAAATTTCTCCTCCACCCTCCAAAACTTGACATTTACATTGAATACATGTTCCCCCTCCACCACAAGCTGAGGGTAAAAATATTTTATTATTACCAAGAGTGCTTAATAAGGTGCTTCCAGAGGAGACCTCTACTTTATTGTCTCCATTGATCAACAAGGAAACAGGCCCAGAAGGCAATAACTTGGCTTTTGCACCAAGCAGCATCCCAACCAACAAAAAGGTGATTACTAAAAAAACAACAACACTCGCTAATACCACTGAATAATCCATCTCACATTATAATTTAATTCCCATAAAACTCATAAATCCTAAAGCCATCAGCCCTGTGATAATAAACGTAATCCCCAATCCACGTAAAGGTGCCGGAACGTTTGAATAGGTTATTTTTTCACGTATAGCCGCTATAGCAAGTATGGCCAACAACCATCCTATACCAGAACCCAAACCATATACAGCAGATTCAGCTACTCCTGAAAAATCTTTTTGTTGCATAAACAATGAACCCCCTAAGATGGCACAGTTTACTGCAATTAGGGGAAGGAAGATTCCCAATGCTCCATATAATGCTGGTGCAAATTTTTCTACGACCATTTCCACCAATTGCACCATGGAGGCAATCACTGCGATAAACATGATAAAACTCAAGAAACTCAAATCAAGAGTTGCATAGGAGTCACTCAACCAAGTTAAAGCCCCAGGTCGAAGTAAATAGGTGTCCAATAAAAAGTTGATAGGTACGGTAATGGCTAATACAAAGATAACCGCAAGACCCAGTCCAACCGCTGTTTTCACCGTTTTTGAAACTGCTAAATAAGAACACATCCCCAAGAAATAGGCGAAGATCATGTTCTCTATAAAGATACTTTTTACAAATAAGTTTAAATAGGCTTCCATTGTATAGTCTTAATTTTTTTCAATTAACTTCCGGTTGCGTGATCGCTGAATCCATATCAAAATACCCACGGTAATTAAAGCCATCGGGGATAACAACATCAATCCATTATTTACATACCCTAATTCGTAAATGGCATCCGGGATAACTTGAAAACCAAAAAGTTTTCCAGAACCCAAAAGCTCACGGAAGAACGCTACAATGATCAAAATAACCCCATATCCTGCAGCATTACCGATTCCGTCAAGGAAGGATTTCCATACGCCATTTCCAAGGGCAAAAGCTTCTAAACGTCCCATCACAATACAGTTGGTGATGATTAATCCAATAAAAATAGAAAGTTCCTTACTCACATCATAGGCATACGCTCTCAATACTTGGTCCACCAAAATTACCATAGAGGCTACAACTACAAGCTGTACGATTATTCGAATACGATTGGGAATTAAGTCTCTTAATAAGGAAATAATGACATTACTTGCTGCCATTACAACCATTACTGAAATACTCATCACAATTGCAGGTTTCAATTGAACTGTTATCGCCAATGCGGAACAAATCCCTAGTACCTGAACAGTAATGGGGTTGTTGTCGTCCATAGGATCAGAAAGTAACTTCTTATTCTTTTTCGAAAATAAGGGCTCTTTTTCCTTATTTACAAAAAGGACTGTTGCTTTCTTTTCGGGGGTTGATTTTTTATCTTCCATTAAATTATTGGTTTAATGCCACTGTTTGTTCTCCCTTAAGATAAGGCAAGTAGTGGGTCAATCGTTCTTTAATCATCGCTGTGACTCCATCTCCAGTAATGGTTGCGCCAGAGATGGCATCCACCTCATGATCATTTTTATCGGTATCCTTGGGATCGTTGTTGGTTTTAGAAACGTTAATACCGACAAGATTTCCTTGCTCATCAAAAACTTTTTCGCCCACAAAACGATCTTGGAACCATTGCTGAGTGATTTCAGCACCTAAGCCTGCGGTTTCTCCTGTATGATCAAAAACAGCCCCTTGGATGGTGTTTTTATCGTCTTTCAAAGCAATATATCCCCAAATGGCATTCCATAATCCCGCTCCTCTTAATGGAACAATGTAGTACTTAGCACCGTCAACGGTAGCTTCATATAAGGGAAAACGCTGTACATCTACTGGTTTTTTAAGCTCATTGTTTAATTTAATTTCAAAAGCCTTTACCTCCTGATCAATTTCTCCCGAGGCAGTGAGTGAAATTTCAGCAGTAATGTATTGGTTGTATAATTTTTCTGCTTGCTCTCGATCTGTTTCAATACCAATCGTAGCTAAAATATTTTGCATTTTTTCCTTACGTACATTGGAAGCTTGAAGATCCTTTAATGAACTTGCTGTAAAGGCTAATGCGGATGCTACTACTAAAACCATTACGGTAGCAAACAAAAAAGTATAGGTATTACTATCTCTGTTCATTGTTAAGCTGTTTTTAATTCTTGTGCACTAATCCAACGTTTCTTTCTCTTGCTAATATTGGCATTGACCACGTAATGATCTATTGTAGGTGCAAAAACGTTCATCAGTAAAATGGCGAGCATAACCCCTTCTGGATAGGCAGGATTAAACACGCGAATCATGATGCAGAAAATTCCCACTAAAATACCATAGATCCACTTTCCTTTATTTGTTTGTGCAGCAGATACTGGATCTGTAGCCATAAAAACAATTCCAAAAGCAAAACCACCTACAACTAAATGGTTCATCCATGAAAAACTCATTAAAGCGTTTGCTCCCCATAGGTTAAACAACATTCCCATCACTGCAGCTCCAATAATTCCTCCTGTGATAATTCGCCAACTTCCTATGCCTGTAAAAATTAATATCAAAGCTCCTACAGCCACCCAAAGTGTGGACGTTTCCGCTATTGATCCAGGGATTGATCCTTGGAACATTTCCAACATAGAATACTTTACATCTTGTCCAGCAGCTAGGCTTCCCAAAATAGTTTCTCCAGAAATGGCATCAACTGAACTGGCTTCTGAAACCCACACTTTATTACCAGACATGTAAGTAGGATAGGCAAAAAAAGCAAAAGCCCTTGCCGTTAATGCGGGGTTTAAAATGTTCATTCCTGTTCCTCCAAAAGCTTCTTTGGCAATCAAAACGGCAAACGCGGTAGAAATCCCTACCATCCAAAGTGGGATGTCCACGGGCATGATCATAGGAATTAACAAACCTGTTACCAAATATCCTTCATTTACTTCATGTCCGCGGTAAACAGCAAACCCAAATTCTATGGAAAGACCTACTACATAGGAGACAATAATCATGGGAACTATTTTCCAAGCTCCATGAATAAAAGCATCCATAAAGGTGAACGGTTCTGCTGTCTGAATGTAGTACTGATACCCTGTGTTGTAAATACCGTATATCAATGCAGGCAATAAGGCAATAATTACCGTTACCATTGTCCGTTTTAAATCAACAGCATCCCGGATATGTGCTCCTTTTTTGGTCGTGTGATTTGGAACAAATAAAAAAGTGTCAAAAGCATTAATTGCTGGAGCAAACTTTTCTAATTTCTGTCCTTTTTCAAAAGGCCTTTTAAGTGAATCTAAACGTTTTCTTAATGCATTCATATTAAAAAATTTATCCTACTTCATTTATCATTAACTCTATTCCTTGCTGGATGATCTCTTGGGCCTCAATTTTTGAGGTATTGGCGTAATCTATTAGACCAAAATCTTCAGGTACAACCTCGTAAATTCCCAATGCCTCCATCTTTTCAATGTCCTCGATCATACATGCTTTAAGCAATTGCATTGGAAATATGTCCATTGGGAAAACTTTTTCCATTTCACCGGTAACGACTAAAGCGCGTTCTTCCCCATTTAAGTTGGTATCTACATCAAAACCATTTTTATTGAAAAGTCTTGAAAAAGAAGTGTTCGACAAACTTAAAATACCATTGTCTTTAAATGGTAACCAACCGAACATTCTAAATTTATTTCCCTCTGGTATGATGGTTATTTGATTGTTGTAATACCCCAAATGGGCTTGTTCAGAAACGGCTGTTCCAGTGAGTACATCCCCATTAATGATTCGATATTGCGAACTTACGGGATTGAAATCTTTGAGTATGGGGTGAATTTCAGCTCCAATTTTTGTTCGGACATATCGCGCCTGCTCGATTGCATTTCCCGTTACTGCGATAGTTCGTTTAGGACTAAATTTACCTGATTTGAAAAATCTTCCAATGTTGACCACATCTTCCGGATTAACCGTCCAAACTCGATCCCCCATATTAAGAGGAGCTAACTCTTGAATATGAATACTCAAGTTCCCTGCTGGGTGGGGTCCTGAAATGGAATAATGTTGAACCTCTTTAATAGTTTGAAATATACCTGGAAAAGAAGCATCCGTTCCTAAGAAAACTTTTTGGTCAACAAGTTTATTCAATACTTCAATTCCGTCCTGAAAAGAGGTAGTTTCCTCTTTGAGTATAAAATCGAAATCAGGACTAAGTGGACTAGTTCTGTGAGTAGAAACAAAGATTGCCTTGGGAGTATCAGAGGGATTTGCTAATGTTCCATAGGGACGCTGGTGAATGAAAGGCCAATTTCCACTTTCAAGCAATATTGTTTTTATTTGATCCCGATCAAATTGCTGCCAATTTAAAACCTCATGCTTGACAAATTCTTCTGTAGAAGCAGAGCTAATAATTATTTTTTCAATTTTTCGTCTTGCTCCTCTTTGTATGGTTTGAATGAGTCCAGTAACAGGGGAAACAAATTGAATCCTAGGATCTTTTTTACTGTAAAAAAGGGGTTCCCCAGTTTTTATTTTCTCTCCTTCCTTCTTGAGAAGCTTAGGAATTGTTCCAAAAAAATCGTCTGGTTTAAGGGCGAAAGTTGATGAAGAAGGCGTTCTTCCGAAGATTTTTTCTGCACCCCCTTTTATGTTGAGTTGTGCCCCTCTTCGAATTTGAATTTTTTTAATTATTTCCATTAAAAAAGATAAAATCTAAAATCATGCAAATTTACTAATAAACCGTTCTTTAATAGAAGTAAAATTAAAGGAAAAAAGATTATTTATATTGGTTCTAAATAGATGTTTAACTATTTTAAAAAAGTACTCCCATTTGGACATCATAAGATGAACATCTACATTTACAATTAATGAAAATGCAAGTGAACTCTCTTAAATTTATCGTGTTTTTCACAAGCCTTCTTACCTACGCTCAAGAGTTCGAAGAATTTACCGTTGAAGATCATATTAAGTCAATTCAATTTTCGACTTCGGTTGATCTTGATCTCTTCCCAGTTGTTCAAATTGGGGAACCCTTCACCCTGCGTTTTGATGATTTGCATGCAGACGAGGCAGATTATTACTATAAAATCAAACATTTTAATTACGACTGGACGCCCTCCATACTTTTTCAAAACGAATACATGGAGGGCTATGATAATTTGAGAATTGACAACTATCAAACCTCATTTAACACCCTGCAAAAATATACCCATTATCAATTGACTATCCCAAACGCTGACGTTCAACTCAAGGTTTCTGGAAATTATATGATAGAAGTCTATTCTGCCGATGACGAGTTGATCTTTTCAAGAAGATTTTGTGTTTATGAAAATTCTGCTACCGTTCAAGCAGCAGTGTACAGACCTCAAAACATGGATCGGTTTGCTACCCATCAATCTGTCCGTTTTGCCGTGACACCAAACAACAGGTTTTTTGTTAATCCTGAGGAAAATGTGAAGGTAGTTTTACTCCAAAACCAGCAATGGAATAGTTTAATCACCCATATTACCCCACAATATTATTCAGGAAAAACCCTAGAATATCGTTACGAGACTCCTACTCAATTCGAGGGAGGAAATGAATATTTATTTTTTGACACAAAAGACCTCCGAATCTCTACTCCTAAAATCAGTTATTCTGTAAGGGCTGATCTCTATGAAACCTATCTCAATATCGACATTGGAAGAAGTTTTTTGAATTACACCTACGCACCCGACATCAATGGAAATTATCAAGTTCGCAACACCATGCGTCCGGGTGATTCCCATGTGGAAGCAGATTATAGCTTCGTCCATTTTAGTCTCGCTTTTCCCACCCCGCTGGAAGAAAATGAATCGCTTTTTGTTTATGGAGCCTTCAATAATTTTGAATTGAATGAGCTCAATAAATTATACTATAATCCGAGCTTAGACCTCTATGAAGGAATCATACTCCTTAAACAAGGGTTCTATAATTACAAATATGCCCTTAAACAAGGGGATGTAATTCTAAAAAACAGGGTCAGTGGGTCTCATTCTGTTACCGAAAACGAATATCTTATCTTATTGTATTACAGGGATATAGGCGCGCAATTTGATGCTTTGGTTGGTGTTGGAAGAGCAAATTCTTTTGCATTGCAAAATTAAATTTTATTTTTTGGAGTACTACACCTTTTTTCCTACCTTTATATGACCTAATATTTTGACATTAAATAGGTGTGATACAACAAATTACAAGAGGAATAAAAATCTCAGTAGAGACTAAATTTGAAGGAAGTTTTTTAAAAGACCAAATCCTGCACCATGCCTTTATGTATTTCATCACCATTGAAAACCAAAGCAAAGACGTTGTACAACTTTTATCCCGACATTGGAAAATATTAGAATCCATTAACAGGCCCCAGTATGTTAATGGAAATGGCGTGGTTGGCAAAAAGCCCGTCATCCGACCCGGAGAACGCCACACTTATCAATCCGGATGTTTAATTACCTCTCCCTTAGGATGTATGTCTGGTACCTACATCATGATTAACTTTACAACAGCCAAAAAGTTCAACGTAGACGTTCCTAACTTCAAACTTAGTGTTCCGTATATTTTGAATTAAGTTATTCATTCATTTGTCCATACCATTTATTAATTTCTACTTTTGAAAAAAAATAGCATTATGTCTCACAGCATTTTTCAAGTACCCTATCCAATTAATGAACCTATCCTTGACTACGCTCCGGGAAGTCCAGAAAAAGATGCCGTTCTTAAAACGTATACCAAGCTTTATAATAGTTTTTTAGAGGTTCCCATGCGGATTGGAAATGAAGAGGTTCTAACAGGAAACACCTCAAGCATGAATCCTCCTCATGATCACAAACACAGCTTGGGCGTCTATCACAAGGCTGAGGAGCAACATATTAAAAAAGCTATTAAAGCCGCTCTAGAGGCAAAGTCTGCTTGGACAAAAATGCCATGGGAATCTCGGGCGTCCATCTTTTTAAAGGCTGCTGAGTTGGTTGCCGGTCCTTTCCGTGCAAAAATTAATGCTGCCACCATGCTGGCACAATCCAAAACCATCCATCAAGCTGAAATTGATGCTGCTTGTGAATACATCGATTTTCTAAGGTTTAATGTATCCTTTATGCAAGAAATCTATGAAAATCAGCCTGAAAATGGTCCAGGAATTTGGAATCGGTTAAGTTACCGACCTTTAGAAGGTTTCGTTTATGCCGTAAGCCCATTTAATTTTACCGCTATCGCAGGAAATCTTTGTGCAAGTGCGGCTATGATGGGAAATACTGTAGTATGGAAACCGAGTGATCATCAAATCTATTCTGCTCAGGTCTTAATGGAAATTTTCCGTGAAGCAGGACTTCCCGATGGAGTGATTAATATGGTGTTTGGAGACCCTGAAATGATTACAAATACCGTACTTGAAAGTCCAGATTTTGCAGGAATTCATTACACGGGTTCCACAGAAGTCTTCAGAAATATTTGGAAGAAGATTGGATCAAACATTGGAAAATACAAATCCTATCCTAGAATTGTAGGTGAAACAGGTGGGAAGGATTTTATCCTAGCTCATCCTTCAGCAAAACCAAAAGAAGTCGCTACTGGAATCATTCGAGGGGCCTTTGAATTTCAAGGTCAAAAATGTTCTGCAGCATCTCGAGTCTATTTGCCCGAATCTCTAGCAGATGAAATTATATCAATTGTTCAAGCAGATTTGAAATCCATTAAAATGGGATCCCCTGAGAATTTTGAGAATTTTGTAACCGCACTCATTCATAAAGGAGCTTTTGACCGTTTAGTGAACGCCATTGAACAAGTTCGTAAGGATACTGATGCGGAAATTATTGCGGGTGGAAATTACGATGATCGCGTGGGTTATTTTGTTGAACCTACCGTTGTTCGAACCACCAATCCAAACTACTTTACAATGACGAGGGAATTGTTTGGACCTTTGGTTACTCTGTATGTTTTTCCGGATAGTGCCTGGAGCGACACTCTTCAATTGGTTGATCAAACTTCAGAATACGCACTTACAGGTGCCGTGTATTCACAAGATCGCTATGCTCTTGAAGAAGCCATGAATGCGCTGGAAAATGCTGCTGGGAATTTCTACATAAATGACAAACCTACTGGAGCGGTAGTAGGACAGCAACCTTTTGGAGGAGCTCGGGGATCAGGAACAAACGACAAGGCCGGTTCTGCAGCTAATCTAATGCGTTGGGTCTCTCCTCGATTGATCAAAGAAACTTTTGTTCCCGCAAACGATTATCGCTATCCTTTTTTAGGATAAACACAGTAACATTTTTTCAAATTTTTCGTTATTACAAAAGTGTAAACGAAAAAAAAGTCCCATGAAAAATCTATTTTTTTTAGCGCTGCTAATCCCGAGTGTTTTGTGCGCTCAAAATTTACCCCAACAAAAACAGCCCGAAGTGGAGTTTAAGGTCCAGAAAGATTACGATCAAGACGGAAACCTAATCAGGTATGATTCTACACGAGTAGAAAAAGGAAAAGGACAAAATAGCTATTTTAACTACCAGTTTAAAACAGACTCCTTAGGCCCGTTCTACTTCAAAATTCCAGATTCTACTTTCCAGAATACCTTCGAAGATCTCTTGGGGCGACTTCAACATCTGGATACCCTACCGTTTCCTTTTCAAGATCGCCAAATGGATGTCGATTCCTTATTAAATCAATACTTATTTAACAATCCCTTGTATTTTAATTCTCCCCCATTGTTGGATTTTGACAAGATGGATGAATTGTTTGAAAAGCATTTAAAGGAAATTGAAGAGCTTTTTGAAAATTACAGGAAAGAACCTGTACCCACTAATCCATCCCAAAAGAAAATACTATAAGGGTAAATAAACCACTTTTTTGGTTTCAAAAAAAGGAGTCGAAAAAAAGGGGTTCAGATCGTATTCTTGTGCTTTAGGAAAAGATGCCAATTCTTCAGTAAGATCACCTCCCTTCAGATATAAGATTCCGTTTTTTAGATTGTGTTTGTGGGTAGAGCGAATATTTTTCTGAATCCAAGGCACAAAAGAATCCATTTTTGCTACTGCCCTACTGACAACAAAATCAACTTTTTCCTTAAAATCCTCGGCTCGAAGCTGGGAAGCTTGCACGTTTTTTAAACCTAAAGATTCTTGAACAGCATGAACCACTTTAATTTTCTTTCCTATGGAATCAATAAGATAAAAATGAGTCTCAGGAAAAAGGATAGCTAAGGGAATCCCTGGAAATCCTCCCCCTGTACCTACATCTAATACACGAGCTCCGGGTTTAAAATCAATAACTTTTGCTATACCCAATGCATGGAGTACGTGACGTTCATAAAAATCGTTCATGTCTTTTCTGGAGATCACATTGATCTGTGCATTCCATTCTTGGTATAGGCTTTCAAGTAATTTAAATTGGGATTGTTGCTTTTGAGATAAATTTGGAAAAGCCTTTATCAATTGATTCATAGTGTTTTTTTAAAAGGAGTGCTGTTTTTTTTAAATTTTAAGTTATTTTTACTCACATTTCATTTTATGCAAGCTAAACAAAGACTCCGCTTTTCAAGGAAAGATCCAAAAGAATTTTTTAAGACTTTAAATATACGAGTAAATCAATATTTTAAAGAAAACCAAATAGAAAAAACAGGAAACTGGAAACTCTATGTCAAAACCTTTGTAATGTTTTCTTTAATGATAGCTCCCTATGCACTTGTGCTTACCTTAGACATTACTATTTGGGTTAAACTACTACTCTGTATTGTGATGGGTATTGGTATGGCTGGAGTAGGCATGAATGTAATGCACGACGGTAACCACGGCTCTTTTTCTAAACATCCTTGGGTCAATACCTTTATGGGGAGTAGTATTTATATTTTGGCAGGGAATGTATTTAACTGGAAAATTCAACATAATGTACTACATCATACCTACACTAACATTCATGGGCACGATGAAGATTTAGAAGCAGGAAGAGTATTGCGCTTTTCAAAACATTCGGAGTGGATGCCTCACCATAAATTTCAACATTATTATTCTGTGTTGTTGTATGGATTACTAACGCTCAACTGGGCTATATTCACTGATTTCCAACAAATGAAGCGCTATACCCAAAGAAAATTAAGCTACCTCAACAGCAAGCGTCCTAGTTTGCAATGGACAGGACTATTTTTATCTAAAATTTTATATTTTTCTATATGGATCATCATTCCAATGATTCTTATTGACGCCCCTTGGTGGTCAGTTTTAATTGGTTTTGTTGTCATGCATTACACCGCGGGATTAATATTGAGTTTGGTATTCCAACTGGCTCACGTGATGGAAGATGCTGAAATGCCAGAACCCGATAAAACAGGTACTATGAAGAATACATGGGCAATACACCAATTGTTGACCACAGTAAATTTTTCTACCAAAAACAAAATTGTAAACTGGTTTACAGGTGGTCTAAACCACCAAATTGAGCATCACATTTTCCCACACATCAGCCATGTGCATTACACTAAAATTGCGGCTATTGTCAAGAAAACGGCTCAAGAATTCAACTTGCCTTACAACGAATACAAAACCACTAGAAGTGCCCTATTTTCTCACTTCAGATTTCTAAAACAAATGGGGATGCAACCCAGCTAACATAAATTAATGGACGCATTATCAAAGAGAATTAACAGTCTTCCTGTATCCGAAACTCTAGCTATGGCTGCTAAAGCCAGAGAATTAAAAACCCAAGGAATTGATATTATTGGCCTCAGTTTAGGAGAGCCTGACTTCAACACTCCAGAATTCATCAAAGATGCTGCTATTCAGGCAGTTCAAGACAATTGGAATTCCTATTCCCCAGTAGATGGATATGTGGACCTTAAGGAAGCCATTTGCGAAAAATTTAAAAGGGATAATCACATTTCCTATACCCCTTCACAAATCGTGGTTTCTACCGGAGCAAAACAATCCATTGCCAATGTTTGTTTAGTATTATTAAATCCTGGTGACGAAGTACTTTTACCCGCTCCCTATTGGGTGAGCTATTCCGCTATTGCCACTTTAGCTGAAGCAAAATCCATCATCATACCCTCCAGTATTGAAACGGATTTTAAAATTACCCCTGAACAATTAGAGGCAGCGATTACTCCCAAGACCAAATTGGTAATGTTTAACTCTCCAAACAATCCAAGTGGAACGATTTACACTGAAGCCGAATACAGAGCCTTAGGGAAAGTATTGGAAAAGTATCCAGACATCTATATTCTATCCGATGAAATCTACGAGCATATCAACTACGGAACACCCCATTTTAGTATAGCGGCTATTCCAGAATTATACGATAGAACGATCACGGTAAATGGTGTTGCTAAAGCTTTTGCTATGACTGGATGGAGAATAGGTTACATCGGTGCACCAGATTGGATCGCCAAAGCGTGTAATAAAATGCAAGGTCAAATTACCAGTGGAGCCAACTGTATTGCACAACGTGCTACCATTGCAGCCGTTTCTGCACCGGTAAGTGCTATTCAATATATGGTGGATGAGTTTGCTACACGACGTGAAATTATCATCGAATTGCTCAGTGAAATCCCTGGGTTTAAGATGAACAAACCTCAGGGAGCTTTTTATGTATTCCCTGATATTTCCTATTATTTTGGAAAAACGCTCAAAGGGAAAACTATAGAAAATGCCTCCGACTTTGCCTTTTTCTTGCTGGAAGAAGCCCATGTAGCTACTGTAACAGGAGAAGCTTTTGGAAATGATAATTGCATTCGAATTTCTTATGCTGCTTCAGAGGAAAATATTCGGACGGCTGCACGTAGAATGGCAGAGGCTCTTAAATAAGGAGTCTATCTTTTAAGATTTATGGGAAATGCTTGGGTTTTAACACAGCCCAAGCATTTTTTTTTTAACTTTAATGCTATATGAGCCCCAAAACTCTTTGACTTTTTACAAAACCTCTCGTTATGCCTGCTTCTTTTCTATGAGATTTTCTTACTCTTAGACTACTTTATCAAAGGAGAAGCTCCTAATGCGATTGGTAATAGAAATAGGATTCCCAAAAATTCAAAACCCCATGGATTTAACTCAAGAACATTTTAATAAAATTCAAAAAAGAGCTGATCTTGTTCGTCTTGCTCAGGAAAATGAGATTCCCATAGAAAAAGCTTTAAACAAAGTGAAATACGAAATCGAGTTAGGAAAATTACAATCTGAATTCGTAAACCTTCAGAAATGGATCGCTCAAAAAAAATGCGTGTTGCAATCATTTTTGAAGGGAGAGATGCCGCTGGAAAAGGCGGTTCTATCAAACGATTTAAAGAGCACTTAAATCCCAGAAAATCAAGGGTAGTAGCCTTACAAAACCTACGGATATTGAACTAGGACAATGGTGTTTCAGACGTTACATCAAAGAATTACCTAACCCTGGTGAAATAGTGTTTTTTGATCGAAGCTGGTACAACAAAGGGTCGTAGAACCCGTAAATGAGTTTTGTGCCAAAGAAGAATACGAGATTTTTATGACTCAAGTCAACGATTTTGAAAAGATGCTTATCCAGTCGAATATCCATCTTATCAAATTGTATTTTTCCATTTCAAAACCAGAGCAAGCAAGAAGGTTTGAGGAAATTAAAAGTAATCCATTGAAGCGATGGAAGATTACCCCTTTGGATGAAAAAGCACAAATTTTGTGGGACGATTATACGTTGTACAAACAGAAAATGTTTGAAGCCACAAATACCAAGTTAGCCCCCTGGCACATTATCGATGCAAATAAAAAAACAAAAGCACGCCTTGAGGCTATCGCACACATACTTGAGAAAATTCCGTATCAAATTTCTACTCAGTAAGAGCTTCTTTTCTTGCTCTTTCCTCTTTTAAATACTCATAATACATCGCAAGCGTATGCTGATGCCAGGCCATGGCAATAAAGACTCCAATCACCAATAAAAGTAATCCTAATAAATACCAAGGAATAAAACGAAGATACAAAACCAACAATTCCATTTTGTAGCCCTCTGTGAGTTTCCAACTTTCTTGAAGAGCATCCCCAAAAGAAATTTCAGGATTTTCTGCCATTACAAAAAACGTCATTGACAATCCCAAGGAAACCACTATCCCTGGAAATAGGAACAATACCAAACCAACTAAAATTGCAATTGTCATGACTGCATATGCTAACAATACTTGAAGGAGGGGTTTGAACCCCTCCATAAGATTCTCTATAGCAATGGGTTTATTGTTTGCACTGTTCAAGAAAAAAATACACATTCCCAATTGCAAGGGACCTGCAAGTAAAAATGAAAGAAGCTCTCCATAACTGTTTAATTCTGAGGGAACCCCTACTGCTATTCCATAAATTAAACAAATCAAGAAGGCCAACCCCCAATGAGGTTTTAGTTTTTCTCTGGATAGGCGCATTAACTCCAATAAATCCATGGGTCTAATTTTGGTTTGCAGAATTTTTAAAAACTCTTATGCATTAAGAATTTTTTCTTGTTTATTTATTGATTCTTGATGGATTGCTTTAAATACTCTCAAGATAAATTCTTCAGATAAATCTCTTTCTTGACCTTCGAGAATCATTCTTCCTAGAATTTCGTTCCATCGTTTATTTTGAAGCACCGCTACATTATTCGCTTTTTTCAAAGATCCAATTTCCATGGCTACCTTCATGCGTTTCCCCATAGTGTCCAATAAGGTTTGATCTAATATATCTATTTGAGCTCTCAGATTGGTCAAGGTTTGTAAATAGGCTTCCTCGTCAGTTGTTTGTTTACGTACTTTTAGATCGCGCATGATTTCGACTAATCTTGAGGGGGTTACCTGCTGTGCGGCATCACTCCATGCATTATCTGGATCCCAGTGGGTTTCGATCATTAAACCATCAAAATTCAAGTCCAAAGCTGCTTGTGAAACATCAAAAATCAAATCACGACGTCCTGCAATGTGCGAAGGATCACAGATCATTGGCAAGTCTGGAAATTTATTTTTTACTTCTATTGCTATTTGCCATTCAGGAATGTTTCTATATTTCGTTTTTTCATACGTAGAGAATCCTCTATGAATTAATCCTAACTTCTTTATGTTCGCTGTATAAAGTCGCTCAACTCCTCCTAACCAAAGTGCGAGATCTGGATTCACGGGATTTTTTACCAAAACAATCTTATCTGTTCCTTCCAAGGCATCCGCAATTTCCTGCATAATAAAAGGACTCACCGTAGAACGTGCACCGATCCATAATATATCAACATCGTATTCTAAGGCTAATTTTACATGGTCTTTATTGGCTACCTCGGTAGCGGTTAACAAACCTGTTTGTTCTTTCACTTTTCTCAGCCATTCTAAACCGATTGCACCAACACCTTCAAACATTCCAGGTCGGGTTCTTGGTTTCCAAATACCTGCTCGATAAACGGTAACGTCGGTATCTTTGAGCTCGTGAGCGATTTTTAAAACTTGCTCTTCTGTTTCGGCGCTACAAGGACCTCCAATCACTAAAGGGTGATCTAATCCAAAATTATCGAGCCATTGGCGCATTTCTTTTTTGTTTTCCATGGTGTTAAGTATTAATTCGTATTAGTTATTATTTGTTCGGTTTCTTACTGGAATTCCCTCCAGAATGGTTTGTATTGCATTGATTTTTTTCATTTCAAGTCGTAATTGTTCCCAATCTTCATTTTCCATCAGTTGCTTAAACTGTTCCAAATTCGAGATGTATTCCTTGAGAACATCCAATATGTTTTTTTTGTTTTGACTAAAAATTGGCGCCCACATTTCTGGGGAACTTTTAGCTAATCGGACGGTAGAAGCAAATCCACTTCCTGCCATTTCGAATATTGCGCGTTCATCTTTCTCTTTTTCCATTACTGTTTTCCCTAACATAAAAGAAGAAATATGAGACAAATGGGAAACGTAAGCAATATGCTGATCGTGGGCCTCTGCATCCATTTCCTCAATTCGCATTTGTAACGACTTAAAAAATTGCATTGCCCACTCCAATAAATCGGGTCTGGTTTTTTGACTTTCACATATAATTTGAGTTTGATTTTCAAATAATTCTGGGAAAGCTGCTGAAGGTCCTGAAAACTCTGTCCCGGCTATGGGGTGAGTTGCTAAAAACTGATTCCGTTTAGGATGAAGGGCTACTTTTTTACAGATGGAGGCTTTTGTTGAGCCCGCATCAAAAAGCAAAGCATTATCGTTTATAGCATCCAACAAATTCAAAACGCGTTCTGTTGCTACATGCACTGGTATTGCAAGTAGGATTACATCCATCTGCACATACCTTTCTGAGGTTAAAGGATGTTCAATTATTCCAAGTCTTACTGCATCTGTAAGGTGTTTCGGATTGATGTCTTCACCATAAAGTTCCGCATCAGCCACAAGCTTTTTAGCTGCTAATGCAAATGATCCTCCAATAAGCCCCAAACCAATGATTCCTATTTTCATGACTCTAATCGTTTAATCGCTTCTGAAATAGTGGCTTCTGTAACACATAATGAAAAACGGATATACCTAGCGCCATTACTACCAAAAATGGATCCTGGAGTGATGAAAATATACTTTTCATAAAGAATTTTATCTATAAAATCCTCTGCTGAAGGAGCTGTATCTGGCAATTTAGCCCAAACAAAAAGACCAACACTTTTAGGATCTGTAACCGTACCCAGTTTTAATGCTAAAATTTCAACCAAATCTCTCCGCTTTTGATAAATCAAATTCAAATCTTCAAACCAGTCTGGTGTCATTTTCAGAGCGGCAATTGCCCCTTGTTGAATTCCGTAAAACATACCCGAATCCATGTTGCTTTTTACCTTGAGTACAGCTTGAATAAAGGCTGCTTTTCCACAGAGCATTCCTACTCTCCAACCTGCCATATTAAAAGATTTACTCAATGAATTGAGCTCCATAGTAACATCCATCGCCCCTGGTCTAGAGAGAATACTCTGTGGCGTTTGGGTTAAAACAAAACTATAGGGATTGTCATTTATCAATACGATATCTCGCTCTCTAGCATAGTGAATTAATCGATCGAAAGTTTTGGTATCAGCTGGAGTACCTGTTGGCATATTGGGATAATTAAGCCACATGATTTTTACACGACTTGTATCTAATGCCTCTAATGCTTCAAAATCGGGTTGCCATTGATTTGATTCTTTTAAATCATAGAAAACAGGGGTTGCTTCTACCAAACGGGTCACAGATTCATAGGTTGGGTATCCTGGATTTGGAATCAGTACCTCATCCCCTGGATTTAAAAAAGCAAGTGAAAGATGCATTATACCTTCTTTAGATCCCATAAGGGGAAGTACTTCGGAATCTGGATTTACCTCCACTTGGTAATACTTTTTATAGAACGTAGCAATTGCCTCTCTTAGTTCAGGAAGCCCTTGATAACTCTGATACATATGGGCTTTTGGATGATTCATTGCCTTTTCTAGGGCACGAATTACTTCTGGATGTGGAGCCAAATCAGGACTTCCTATCCCCATATTAATTACAGGATGACCAGCTTGAATCAACTGTCCTACTTCTCTCAGTTTTCTGGAGAAATAATATTCTTGAACACTTTCTAAACGATGGGCTGTTGTTTTCATCTTTGATGTTGAGCGTATTCGCCTAATATTTTAAATTGAGAGGCCATGATTGCTATTAGCTTGGTAGCTTTTTCGTAATGCGCAAAATCATCAAAAGTTACGTCCACAAAAAAGGCATACTTGCCTGGAGTCTCTATTACAGGTAAGGATTGAATTTTTGTTAAATTCAACTGGCAGTCACTCATCACATTTAATACGGCAGCTAAACTCCCTCGCTGATGATCTAAAATAAATTTTAAGGCTGCTTTATTGATTTGTTCTTTTGAAATTACAGTCCCCTTACTTTGAATAATCACAAAACGGGTTACATTGTTTTTTATGGTCTGAATCGAAGAGGCATAAACTTCCATTCCATAAAGTTCTGCGGCTTGTTGACTAGCAATAGCTCCTACTCCTTTGAGTTGAAATTCTGAAATTCGACGAGCTTCATCTGCAGTATCCTCTGCTTCAATGAGACGAATGTGTGGATATTGATGAAAAAAATCTTGACATTGCAAAAGAGCCATAGGATGGGAATGTACTTCCCTTATGGCTTCTATTGATTGACCAGGGAGTCCCATTAATTGATGATGAATACTCAAACTATACTCCCCAACAATTTGAAGGTTATTGCGATCGATCAGTGCATAATTTGGAATTATTGATCCCGCTATAGAATTTTCAATAGCCATAACCGCCTGATCTGCTGAGCCGTTCAGCAATGCTTTTACTGTGTCATTGAAAGTTTCACAGACTACGAGCTCATACCCTTCGGTATAGCACTGCTCCGCCACAACGTGGTGAAACGATCCTTTATTTCCTTGGATGGCTATTTTTGGCTTTTCCATTGTATTCAAAAAAAAAGTCCCGAAAAATCAGGACTCCTTAGTATATATGATGTATTAATCTTACTACAAAGTCCGTTTAGCTTCTGTATAGAAGTAATAAAAAGCGTTGTAATAAGAAAAATTGTTTTTCATTGTATTTTAATCGGCACAAATGTAGCATTGCTTTTTAAAAAAACAAACACTTCCTCCATTTTTTTGACTTTTTCTCTCCTATTTATTCCTTATTTTCTAAAACACTTACAAAACAACCACAAAAAAACTATCTTCATTCTGTTTAACAAGAAGACTAAATATGATTGCGTCGGTATCAATCACTGTTTTTACAGTGCTTTTTGTACTTACTTTTGAGCGCTTAGACAATCCCATAATTAAAAAAATATTTAATTGGCTCCCCTCTATACTCCTCGCTTATCTAATTCCAGCCGCAATTTCATTTTTTTTGAATCAAGATTATTCACAAGTTACTCTTCATCAATGGAGTAAAGATTTGTTTATTCCTCTAGCTATAGTGTCCGTCATGAGTAGCCTTTCTTTTCCTCAACTCAAGCTTATCGGTTGGAAACCGATAGCCGTTTTTTTTTCTGGTTCGTTGTGGATTGCACTTTTTCCTGTTGGATTTATCCTCCTTTTTATGCGTACTGACTTTGTTTCAGATTTGTTAATTAGTCAGGAATATTGGAAAGGAATACCGCCTATAGTAGGAAGTTGGATTGGAGGTAGTACGAGTCAGTTGGTATTAAAAGAGCTTGTAGCCTGTTCCGAAGCCCTTTTTCTAACTGTTTTAGTTTTAGACAATATTTTAGTTAATCTTTGGACGATTGGTATGTTTCAAAGTATCCAAAAGAGTGACCGTATCAATCAATTTTTGAAAATCAAATCCTTTAATCCTCCCGAGCAAATAACCGCTGCTAAGGAAAACAGCCATGCTCCCCTGTTGAGTTTTTTGATTCTTTTGGGTGCTGTTTTTATAGCACATGTCTTGCTCCCAACTTTTATTGCTAAAGTCGTTGTTTTATCTCTTATCGGCTTGAGCTTAGGAGTTATTTTTAAATCTTGGAATTATTCATTTACATTAAAACTGGGGAGTGTATTCATACTGATTGTAATGTCCGTTTTGGGTTTAAAACTCCAATTCAACCTGATCCAGTTTAACCCTGCGTTTATGGGGTTTTTAGTGGTTTGGTTAACTAGTCATTTCTTTGTCATGCTGGGAGTTGCAAAAATATTAAACGTGCATTCCGCTTGGGTACCTATTGCCAGCATGGCAAACGTTGGCGGAATCGCTACAGCTCCTGCCGTAACCGCTGCCTATGAAAAAAAATGGATGCCACACGCTATTATTCTAGCTGTATTAAGCATGGCAACAGGAACCTTCTGGGGTATGGTGACGATTGGCTTACTTCAATACTGGATCACCTAATTATGGAAAAAAAACACCTTCAAAATTTCATCATATTAAATATTTCCATGCTTTGTGTCAGTACCTCTGGGGTACTTGGCCGAATCATTGCCTTACCTCCTCCCTTGACAATTTGGTCTCGTTCTATTATCGCTTTTGTACTTCTTGGTGGCTATGTTTTTTTAAAAAAAATATCTTTTCAAATTAATTTTCGGAAAAATGGAGGGGTGGTTTTTTTAAGTGGAGTCCTAATGGCAGCTCATTGGGTTACTTATTTTTTTGCGCTACAGTGGAGTAATGTTGCCATAGGGATGCTTTCTTTATTTACCTATCCAATTTTAACGGTTCTTATGGAACCCTTCTTCTTTCCCATTCGATATCAAAAAAGACATTTGGGGCTTGGTGTTTTGATTCTATTAGGTGTGTTCTTATTAGCCCCCTCCTATAACTTAGACAACGATATCACCAAAGGCATTTTGATGGGATTGATTTCCTCATTTTGTTACTCCCTTAGAAATGTCATGCTTAAAAAAAGGATTGCCAGTTTGGATGGATCGGTATTGATGTTTTATCAAATGGGGATTTCAGCACTACTATTACTTCCTGCGCTCTATTATTTTGAAGCTGAGAGTTTTCAAGCCAAACTACCTTTTATTTTCCTTCTGGGTATTTTAACCACTGCCATTGGACATACCCTATTTTTAAATAGCTTTAAACATTTCAGTATTGGTACAGTAAGCATCATGAGCGGAATTCAGCCTATCTACGGAATCCTTTTGGGTCTATTCTTTCTTAATGAAATCCCCTCCTACCGAAGTATCCTAGGGGGACTCTTAATCATACTTACGGTACTCATCGAACAAAGAAGTACACGAAGCACTCCAGATAAAAAAGTATCTTTAAACAAAAAAATATGAGTTTGGTTATTGAAAATGTTTCGAAAAATTACGGGGATTTTCAAGCATTGAAAGGAATCAATCTTAAGCTAAAAAAGGGCGAAATTGTTGGCTTATTGGGTCCAAACGGTGCTGGGAAATCGACTCTAATGAAAATCCTTACCGGATATTATTCCGAATGGGAAGGGAAGATACAGTTTTTTGAACACGACCTCCGAACCGAAGTTCAGAGCATACAGAAAAAAACAGGGTATTTGGCTGAAAACAATCCCCTTTATCCAGAAATGTATGTCCTAGAATATTTACAATACATCGCCTCCTTGTATTCTATTTCGAATCCTCCACTTAAAAATCTACTTGAAAAAACAGGATTAGAAAGCCATACTCAAAACAAAATTCAGACCCTTTCTAAAGGTTACAAACAACGGGTGGGTCTAGCAGCAGCTTTGCTCCATAACCCAGAAGTTGTGATTTTAGACGAACCCACAACGGGTCTGGATCCCAATCAATTAATTGAAATTAGAAAACTGATTCGGGATTTAGGTAAAGAAAAAACTGTGATTCTTTCCACACATATCTTACAAGAAGTCGATGCAATCTGCGATCGAGTGATCATCATTAATAAAGGATCTATTGTTCTGGATCAACCCCTAGAACATCTAAGAAAAAATCAGAAACAAAAGATAGAAGTAAGTTTTGACTATCGAGTAGAGACGGAGGCTCTTGCTCGGATTCCTAATGTAGCCCTTGTAAAAAACCCACATGATTTTGATTACGAGCTCCATGTCAACGGAGAAAAAGATTTACGCCCTGCTGTATTTGATTTTGCTCATGACAACGGTTTGAAAATTTTAAACCTTCAGCTAAAAAACGAAAGTTTGGAGCAATTGTTTAATGAATTGACTTCTTAAAAAACAGATTTTGCAATTGCTTTGATGTTATCCGATTTACTCATAGAATAGTAGTGTAAAAAGGGTAGTCCAGCGGATTTTAACTCTTTGCTTTGCTGAATACACCAATCAATACCTACTTGCTTGACTTCTGTATTGTCTTTACACTTGATTATTTCTTTGATTAAGGCTTCGGGTAAATCAACATGGAAACGATGGGGGATCATGTTGAGTTGTTTAAGAGTTGATAGTGGTTTTAAACCAGGTATAATGGGAACGTCAATTCCCTCTGCACGAACTTTTGCTACAAAATCAAAAAACTTTTGGTTGTCAAAAAACATTTGGGTGACAATATACTCTGCGCCTGCCTTAATTTTTTTCTTTAAAAAGTGAATGTCACTTTCCAAACTAGGGGCCTCCATATGCTTTTCAGGATAGCCCGATACGCCAATACAAAAATTAGTAGCATGTGAATTGAGCAAGGACTCATCTAAATACTTTCCTTGGTTTAACGCGGCGATTTGTTCCACCAATTCATTAGCATAACTATGTCCCTCGGGATCCGGATTAAAATAGGTTTCGTTGCTTAAAGCGTCGCCTCGGAGAGCCACTACATTATCTATTTCCAAAAAATCTAAATCGATCAAAAAGTTCTCGGTATCTTCTTTAGAAAACCCTCCACAAAGTATGTGTGGGATAGCATCTACCTTGTATTTGCTCTGAATCGCAGCACAAATTCCTACCGTTCCAGGGCGCTTTCTGATCACTTTCTTCTGTAAAAGTCCGTTTCCTACTTCTTTATACACATGCTCTTCTCGATGATAGGTTACATCAATAAAAGGGGGCTTAAACTCCATCAATTCATCTAGGGCTCCAAAAAGTGCGTGAATGCTTTGTCCTTTTAATGGAGGTAGGATTTCAAATGTAAATTGAGTTGCACCAGAAGACTGTGCGATATGTTCCGTTATTTTCATCTAACAATTCTTAAAATAATTCACTATTCAGCTAAATTAGGGTTCAACCATTTTCGGGCTTCATCCAAAGGAATTCCCCTACGTTTGCTGTAGGAAACCAACTGATCCTCTTTAATTTTTCCTAATCCAAAATACTTAGCCTCGGGATGTGCAAAATAATACCCGGAAACGGCTGCAGCCGGCCACATGGCCAAACTTTCGGTGAGTTTTACCCCAATCTCTTGTTCTACATTTAACAGCTCCCAAAGTGTCTTTTTTTCTAAATGATCTGGACATGCAGGATAACCAGGTGCTGGGCGAATTCCTTTATAAGTTTCTTGTATTAAATCCTCGTTGGTTAGATTTTCATCCGAAGCATACCCCCAATATTCTTTTCTCACCTTTAAATGTAGGTATTCTGCAAAAGCTTCAGCCAAACGATCGGCTAGAGCTTTAATCATGATGGAGTTGTAATCGTCATTTGCCTCTTCAAAAGCTTTAGCTTTTTCAGCAGTACCGAATCCTGTGCAAACACAAAAAGCTCCCACATAATCTTGAATTCCTGACCCCTTTGGAGCGATAAAATCGGCTAGGGCAAGGTTGGGTTGGTCTTTGGTTTTTTTTAACTGTTGTCTGAGTGTAAGCCATTTAGCCTGTAACTCCGTTCTATTCGAATTGGTATAAATTTCAATATCGTCTCCTTGAGTGTTTGCTGGAAAGATCCCAAAACGTGCTTTAGCAGCAAGCCACTTTTCATTGACAATTTGTTTTAACATCTCTTGTGCATCTGCAAACAAACTCTGAGCTTGTTCACCTACTACAGCATCTTCTAAAATTTCAGGATATTTTCCATGAAGATCCCATGATCTAAAAAAGGGGGACCAATCAATAAAAGGAACCAATTCCTCCAAAGGAAAGTTATTTAAAGTAATCCCTCCTTGAACAGAAGGAGGGGTTGGTGTAAAGTTGCTCCAATCTAATTGTAGTGCATTTTTCTGTGCTTCCTCATAGCTCAAATAGGTTTTGGCAGAAGTACGCTCTAAAAATTTCTCTTTAAATATTTCATACTCTTTACGAATTTGAAGTACATAAGGCTCTTTTTTATCCTTTTGTAACAAATTACTTACCACTCCTACTGCCCTTGAAGCATCGTTTACATGAATTACGGGTGCTTTTGAATAAGGTGCGATTTTTACAGCAGTATGGGCTTTTGAGGTAGTAGCACCGCCAATCAAAACAGGGATTTTTATGTTTTGACGGTCCAGTTCTTTTGCCAAATACACCATCTCATCTAATGAGGGTGTTATCAATCCAGAAAGTCCAATAACATCGACTTGTTCCTCAATAGCACGCTGAATGATGATTTCTGGAGGAACCATAACTCCCAAATCGATAATTTCATAATTATTGCAAGCTAATACAACACTCACAATATTTTTACCGATATCGTGAACATCTCCTTTAACAGTTGCCATCAATACTTTTCCAGCATATTGGGAACCTACACTTTTTTCAGCCTCTATAAATGGCTGAAGATAGGCCACGGCTTTTTTCATTACCCGAGCGGATTTTACTACTTGAGGTAAAAACATTTTTCCCGCTCCAAAGAGATCTCCTACGACATTCATGCCGTCCATCAAAGGGCCTTCAATAACTTCTATCGGTCGATTCGCTTGAAGGCGGGCTTCTTCCGTATCAATTTCTATAAAGGCATCGATCCCCTTGACTAGGGCGTGATTTATCCGACTTTTAAGATCTTCTTTTCTCCAACTGTCGTCTTGTTTTTTTCGAGTCTTTGTTGAATTTACAAGTTGTTCTGCATATTCGAGTAATCGTTCCGTAGCATTTTCTTTCCGATCCAACAAAACATCCTCAACATGTTCCATCAATTCTTTGGGAACTTCGTCGTATACCTCCAATAAGGTTGGATTAACTATACCCATATTCATTCCATGCTGTATGGCATGAAAAAGGAATGAAGCGTGCATGGCCTCTCTGACAGTATCATTTCCTCGAAAGGAAAAAGAAACATTACTCACCCCTCCACTAACACTTGCATGGGGCAAATTTTCGCGAATCCATTTTGTCGCTCCAAAAAAGTCTAGAGCGTTTTTACGATGTTCCTCCATCCCTGTTGCAACAGGAAAAATATTGGGATCAAAAATGATGTCTTCGGGTGGAAATTGTATGGCGTTGACCAAAAGATCATAGGAGCGTTTGCATATTTCTATTCTGCGTTCTAAAGAATCCGCTTGCCCATCTTCATCAAATGCCATGACGATAACTGCCGCACCAAATTTTTTGATGGTAGAAGCTTGCTTTAAAAAATTAGCTTCTCCTTCTTTCAAACTAATGGAATTCACAACGCATTTTCCTTGTACAACTTTGAGTCCAGCTTCAATGATTTCCCATTTGGAACTGTCGATCATAACAGGTACTCGTGCGATGTCGGGTTCTGCAGCGATAAGATTTAGAAAGGTGGTCATTGCAGCAGCACCGTCTATCATCCCTTCATCCATATTCACATCGATGATCTGTGCTCCCCCTAAAACCTGATCTCGGGCTATTTCAACTGCTTCAGTGTAATTTTGATTTTCAATCAACCGTAGAAACTTTCTCGACCCCGTAACATTAGTTCGTTCTCCAACATTGACAAAATTGGTGGTTTCATCGATTACGAGCGGCTCGAGACCTGATAACAACAACGGTTTTTTCTTGAAGTCAGGCATCTTCTATTTTTTTGGGGTTTCTAGGACTGTATTTTTTTGCGACTTCAGCGATTAATCGAATATGCTCAGGAGTGGTTCCACAGCATCCTCCAATAATATTGACTACATTTTGTTTGAGATATTCTTCAATCAAATCCCGCATTTCTTCTGGAGTCTGATCGTATTCTCCAAAAGCATTCGGAAGTCCGGCATTAGGATGAGCGGATATAAATTGATCGCTTTTAGAAGAGAGTCGCTTGAGGTAAGGTAATAATTGATCAGCGCCCAAGGCGCAATTAAATCCGATACTTAATATCGGCACATGACTTAAAGAAATTCTAAACGCTTCAACGGTTTGACCAGAAAGTGTTCTACCACTAGCATCGGTAATGGTTCCGCTGATCATAACTGGAAGTTCTATTTGCTTTTCTGTTTTTACTTGATCTATTGCAAACAACGCTGCTTTTGCATTAAGTGTATCAAAAATGGTTTCTACAAGTAAAACATCTACACCTCCATCAATCAACCCCTCTATTTGTTCAATATAAGAAGTAACCAACTGATCGAAAGTAACCGCACGAAATCCAGGGTCATTCACATCAGGCGACATGCTTGCTGTGCGGTTGGTAGGACCGATTGAGCCTGCTACATAACGGGGTTGGTTGGGTGTTCTTAGTTTAAATTCTAAAACTACTTCTTTAGCGATTTTAGCACTTTCATAATTCAATTCGTAAGCCAAATCCTCCATGTGATAATCCGACATTCCGATTGAGGTGGACGAAAAAGTATTGGTTTCAATAATGTCTGCTCCAACTTCCAAATAGGCTCTGTGAATTCCTTTTATAAGTTCAGGTTGAGTAAGGGAAAGTAAATCATTATTCCCTTTGAGTGGATAGGGGTGGTTTTCAAAACGACTGGACCGAAAATCAGCTTCCTCAAGAGGATATTGCTGAATCATGGTGCCCATGGCTCCGTCCAGGATTAAAATTCTTTTCTGTAAAGCTTGTTCTAGATCTGACATACTGAATATTAAAATATTTATGTTGTCAAGAAAAGTGGAGAGTACTCTTCGTTATCTTCCTAGTAATTAAAATTACTAGTAGAATTTAGCACCTTCTTTATTGCTAAAGGGTTGCCAAGGCTTCAAAGGGTCTATTCCCTCAACCTTTCTTGATAACAACTAATAATTTAAAGAACTAGCTACAAAAGTAGGAACTATATTTTTTTAAATCAAACAAAGTGGTGTTTAAATACCGATTTGTAGTTTAAGATTTTTTTTAGTGTATCGTATGGACAAAAAATTATGTGATGGACTGAACAACAGCTTTAGGAGATTCTTTGCGAGAACCGTCAAATCCATCTATCCCGCTAACGGTGGTGTATTTTAATATGTATTTTTTGTCAGGATTGATGATTCTATAAGCAGCCTGACACATTAAAGTTGCTTCGTGAAATCCACATAAAATTAATTTTAATTTTTCAGGATAGGTATTTACATCCCCAATTGCAAATATCCCAGGGATATTGGTTTGATAGTTTTGTGAGTTGTCAACTTTAATTGCATTTTTTTCAATTTCCAATCCCCAATCTGCAATGGGTCCCTCAAGAACTCGCATAACTTCTGTCATTAAAATGTCTTTTGGATCCTTACGAATATAATAACCCCCATGTTTTCCTTTTTTTGAACCTAAAAGTCCTGATTTTCGAAGTGTCAACAAAATATTTTCAAGAAATTTTTGAGGTATTTGCTCATGATTAGCAATTACACCCACTTGAACTGGGACATCTCCTTGGTTTCTTGCTATAAAAGTAAGTGCTTTAATTCCGTATTTAGTTTTTTTAGAAAGCATAAGGCTAATATAAATATTAAAGTTTACAAATCTTTCTGTTCAGAAGATAGGATTTTCAACTGAAATAAAAACTGGAAACTACAGTTACGAAATTATTTGTCTTTTATAATCTATATTCCTCATGTCATTTTGATGCCAAAACGATCATGCGGTGTTTATGAACTTAAAGCCGTATTCAAATCGTTCCAAATATCATCACTATGTTCTAGCCCTACGGAGAGTCTAATCATTCCTGAAGTAATTCCAACTTCTAACTGTTCTGATTCAGAAAGTTTGCTGTGAGTAGTAGAAGAAGGATGAGTAATTATGGATCTTGAATCACCTAAATTTGCGGATAAGGAACACAGTTGGATCGCATTGATGAAATTCCTTCCTGCCTCAATTCCCCCTTTGACCTCAAACGAAATAATATTTCCTCCTTTTTTCATTTGTTTTAAAGCAAGATGGTATTGGGGGTGTGAACTTAAAAAAGGATATTTTACCCAATTGATTTTTGAGTGCTTTTCTAATTTTTCAGCAATTTTTAAAGCACTTTCGCAATGTCGATCTACACGTATGGCTAATGTTTCCAGACTTTTGGATAAAACCCAGGCATTAAAAGGAGAAAGTGAAGCACCCGTATTTCGGGCAAACAAATAGAGTTCTCTTATGAGTTCTTTTTTTCCAACCGTAATGCCTCCCAAAACACGTCCTTGACCGTCCATAAGTTTTGTAGCCGAATGAATTACCAAATCCGCACCAAATCGCATGGGTTGCTGGAGGTAAGGAGTGGCAAAACAATTATCTACTATAAATAAAAGCTCATGCTTTTTTGCGAATTTTCCTATGGCCTCCAAATCGAGAATATCAACACCTGGATTGGTTGGTGATTCAACATATATACATCGAGTATTGGGCTGAAGTATCGTTTCCAAACGGTCAATCTCATCTACTGCAAAATAAGTCGTGTCTATTCCCCACTTTGGTAAATACTTTGTAAACAAGGCATGTGTAGATCCAAAAACGGCTCGTGCAGAGAGGATGTGATCTCCTGTATTTAAAAATGTAGCAAATGTTGCAAAAACTGCACCCATGCCACTGGCAAAAGCAACACCCTCTTCAGCCCCTTCCATTTGCACCACTTTCTGAATAAATTCAGAGGTATTGGGATTTGAAAATCGACTGTAAATATTTCTTTCTTTTTCTTCAGCAAAAGAAGCGCGCATTTCCTCGGCATCTTCAAAAACAAAACTTGAAGTTAAATGTAATGGGGTAGAATGCTCAGAAAAAGGGGAGCGCTCCATCTGAGTTCTAATTGCAACTGTTTCAAAATGTTGGTCAGACTTCTTCTCCATTTAAAATAACTTTATGATTAATTTTTGCAGTAGGCTCTAACGTTTTTGATACTGAACAATATTTGTCATAGGACAATTGAGCAGCACGTTTAGCCTTTTCAGGGGAAAAATCTCCTTCAAGGTGAATCAGGATATCAATTTGGTAGAAAAGAGAGGGTACTTCATCTGCTTTACGGAGTCCCTTCACTTCCATTTTAAGCACAGTAGGATTTATTTTTTGCTTGTTTAAAATGGAAACAATATCTATGGCGCTGCAGCCAGCCACTCCCATCAAAAGGAGTTCCATCGGACTTACGCCTTGAACTTCACCACTGGTTTTAGATTTGTTGTCGAGGAGGACTTTATGCCCGTTTGAATTGGAAACTTCAAACAAATAGTCATCGTTTATTCGCTCTAGTACTACTTCCATATTTTTGAATTTGAATTGGGAAAAAGGGGTTTTAAAATTGAAGATACCGATTCGTTTTCAATTAAAAACGCATCATGACCATGAATGGATTTCAACTCGTGATAATAAATTGAAGGTTTAACAGGTTTAATCATCTCATATGTTTTCTGGTCCTCTATAGGAGTAAAAAACAAATCACTGTCCACAGCAATAAGGTGTATTTCTCCTTCAATTTGCTGAATAAGTTCAATTGCTTTTCTACCATGTCGTTCTATATTTATAGAGGACAACAAGTGGTTTACAAGTATATAGGCATCCAGTTGGAATCGTTCTGCTAATTTTTTACCGTGGTGGATTAACCAACTTTCAACATTATATATCCCCGATTCTTCATTAATTGTTCTTCCAAAACGCTGTTCGAAGGACTGTGGCGTTCTGTAAGTTAACATAGCGTGAATGCGAGCGTCTTCAAGTGGATTTGATGAATTTTCTAAAATCCTATTTTGTAAAAACGTATTCGCAAGAATCCAATCGTTCGCTTTCCAATCTGCCGCAATAGGAATCAAATAGCGAGCTAATTTTGGGGCTAATACAGCCATTTCCCAAGCAATTCCTCCCCCTATCGACCCACCAATTAACGCATGTAGCTTGGAAACACCCAATTGTTCTAGCCCCTTTAAAAAAAAGTGAGCAATATCCCCCGTGTTAAAATCTTTGGGATTGGAAAGGATTTGACCCTCAAAACCATTCCCAGGAATATTAAAAGCAAGTATAGCGTACTGATTGGTATCAATTGTTTTTTCAGGTCCAACAAGTTCTTTCCACCACCCCTTAAAACCGGCAACATTCGAGTTGCCAGTAAGGGAATGATTGATTAACACTACAGGAGCTTTGTCTAAAGGCTGACCAAAATGTTGATAATACAATTTAAGGTTGGCAATAGAAACCCCTGAAAGGGTCTTTAAATCAGTAAAGGAAAGACTTTGAGCTGAAATCATTTGAATTTAAAGTAATGCAAAAGCATTTTCTAAGTCCGCAATTAGATCATTGACATCCTCTATACCAATAGAAAGACGAATAAGATCTGGGGTAACCCCCGTTGCTTTCTGAGCAACTTCATCAAGTTGTTGATGGGTGGTGCTCGCTGGATGAATAATCAACGATTTTGTATCGCCAATATTTGCTAAAAGTGCAAAAAGCTTGGTGCTATCAGCGACAACTTTTCCGCCTTCAAAACCTTTTTTAAGACCAAAAGTGACAATTCCACTCTGTCCTTTTGGTAAGTATTTTTGTGCGAGATCATTGTATTTTGAAGTCTTAAGTCCTGGATAATTTACCCATGCAACTTCCGGTTTTGTGGATAACCAGGCCGCAATTTTAAGTGCATTTTCGGAGTGTTTTTTCATTCTGATATCAAGGGTTTCAATTCCCTGTATGGTCTGAAAACTGTTGAATGGACTAGGAGCACTTCCCAAATCTCGTAAACCTTCTATCCGTACTTTTGCAATAAAAGCTATTGCTCCAAGAGCTTCGTGATAGTTTAACCCGTGATAACTTGGATTGGGTTCTGTAAATTCTGGAAAATTCCCATTGCCCCAATTAAAGGTACCCGCATCTATGATGACCCCCCCAAGAGAAGTTCCGTTTCCAGTAAGGTATTTTGTCAAGGAATGGATAACAATATTTGCTCCATGCGCTATAGGGTTTAATAACGCTGGTGAAGCTACCGTATTATCTACAATAAAGGGAACTTTAGCAGCCTTAGCTGTATCCGAGATCGCTTTAAGATCCAATACATCCAATTTTGGATTTCCTAAAGACTCTGCAAAAAATGCCCGAGTATTGGATTGGACGGCTTTAGTAAAATTTTCTGGTACATCGGGATCGACAAACGTAGTTGTAATTCCAAATCTAGGAAGGGTGTTTGCTAATAAATTATACGTGCCTCCATACAAACTATTCGACGCTACAATATGATCCCCAGTTTTGAGAATTACCATCAGTGTAGTTGCGATAGCAGCCGTACCCGACGCGGTCGCTACTGCAGCTACCCCACCTTCCATAGCGGCCAATCGTTGTTCTAAAACATCGTTGGTTGGGTTATTTAATCGCGTATAGATAAATCCTGATTCTGCCAAAGAAAATAAATTGGCTGCATGATCCGAATTATTGAATACATAAGAAGTTGTTTGATAAATTGGAACGGCTTGGGTTCCCTGCGTGTTTGAAGCCTCATGACCTGCATGAAGTGCTAGTGTTGCTAATTGATTGCTCATAATTGAAATTCTTTTTTAATGGTTTCTAAATAATCTAATTTTTCCCAGGTGAAAAGCTCTACTTCCTTCGACACTTTTCCGTTATACGGGGACTCAAACGTTTTGGTTACAGTAAGAGGCGTCCGCCCCATATGCCCATAGGATGCCGTTTCTAGGTACATCGGGTTTCTCAACTTAAGTCGTTGCTCTATGGCATAGGGTGTAAGGTTGAACAGGGTTCTCGCCTTTTTCGCAATTTGGGAATCGGTTAAATCTACTTTTGAAGTACCATACGTATTGATGTAAACCGAAGTTGGTTCTACCACTCCAATGGCGTAACTTAACTGCACTAGGATTTCGTCGGCTACTCCTGCCGCTACAAGGTTTTTTGCCATATGACGTGCAGCATATGCTGCACTTCGGTCAACTTTACTCGGATCTTTTCCGCTAAAAGCACCTCCGCCATGGCCCCCTTTACCGCCGTATGTATCAACGATAATTTTTCTTCCTGTGAGTCCTGTATCCCCATGTGGTCCTCCGATAACAAATTTTCCTGTTGGATTGACATGATAAGTAATGTCATTTCCAAAAAGCTTTTGAATACGGGGTTCAGATTTAGCGATTACACGAGGAATTAAGATCGAAATGATATCCGACTTAATTTTGTGTAGCATGGCTTTCTCATCTGGGTCAAAATCATCGTGTTGAGTAGAAACAACAATAGTATCGATTCTTAAAGGATTGTTTTGATCGTCGTATTCAATAGTGACTTGTGATTTTGCATCGGGACGCAAATAGTTTAGTTCCTTATTCTCTCTCCGAAGTTCGGCCAGTTCTATTAATATTTTATGCGAGAGATCAAGAGCTAAAGGAATGTAGGATGCGGTTTCTTTAGTAGCATAACCAAACATGATGCCTTGGTCACCTGCCCCTTGGGATTCCTTTTCTTCTCGATCTACCCCACGATTAATATCTTGAGACTGTTCATGAATTAAAGAAATTACACCACAAGAATCTCCACTAAATTGATACGCTCCTTTCGTATAGCCAATGGCATTGATGGTTTCACGAGCTATGGATTGCACATCCAAGTAGGTTGCGCTCTTCACTTCACCGGCTAAAATGACTTGCCCAGTAGTTACCATGGTTTCACAGGCTACCTTGCTTTCTGGGTCAAATGCTAAGAAATGATCCAATAAAGCATCGCTAATTTGATCGGAAATTTTGTCAGGATGCCCTTCGCTTACCGATTCTGAAGTAAAAAAATATGACATTTAAAAGTTGCTTTACGGAAGGATTCAAACGGTGCGTTTTAAAAAGCAACACTGCTTTAGCAATTTTTTATCGAGGTTGCAATCAGTCAAATCCTTCCTCGTTTAACGAGACAAAAATACATATTTTTTTTTTACAGCAAACTTTACGCAAAAAAAAATTAATTCGGTCTTTTTAAAAAGCAGATTCCTTTTTTGTTTTGAAAAAAGCAACTAATTTGCGTAATCACTAAATATCAACAGGAATGCATATTGCGATTGCAGGAAATATCGGAGCGGGAAAAACAAGCCTAACCGAACTGATTTCAAAACATTATGGATGGCAAGCCCATTACGAAGATGTTATTGACAACCCTTATTTAGATGATTTTTATACCCACATGGAGCGTTGGTCCTTTAACCTTCAAATCTACTTTCTCAGAAGTAGATTTCAGCAGTTGTTGGCTTTTAAAAACAATCCCAAAACCATAGTTCAAGACCGAACCGTATATGAGGATGCCCATATCTTTGCACCTAACCTCAATGCCATGGGTTTGATGAGCCAGCGAGACTATAAAAACTACATCGAATTGTTTAATTTGATGGAGTCTCTAGTTGAAGGTCCAGATATGTTGATTTATTTACGTAGTAGTATTCCCAACCTGGTCAGTAAAATACACAAACGAGGTCGAGATTATGAAAACAGCATCAGTATCGAATATCTAAGTCGACTAAACGAGCGATACGAAGCTTGGATCAGCACCTACGATAAAGACAAGATGGTGATTATTGACGTTGATGATTTGGATTTTGTTGAAAATAAAAAAGACTTGGAAAGCTTGATTTCGGAGATTGACAAAAGTTTAGCCAAGATTGCCTAAAACACAAAAGGCCGGTAAAACCGACCTTTCTGTAGTTCTTATATTGTTACTTTACTTTTTAGTAGTTCCTTGAACATCTCTATGCAATTCCTGAGAGTCTACTGCTTTCGTTGAAACCTGAACAGTCCATTGATTTTCAACTTCTTCAGAGCTAATTTTTACGGCTACTGCTTCTTCAGTTTCTGTAGCTGGCACCACAAGTTCAATGGTTTGTGTCCCATTGATTTGGCCTTCAACATAAGCAGTTACCGCATCGCTTTGCAAAGCAATACTTGGCGCTATCACTAGAGCGACAACAGACATTAACTTTAATAGGATGTTTAAAGACGGTCCTGAAGTATCCTTAAAAGGATCTCCAACAGTATCCCCTACAACAGAAGCTTTGTGAGCGTCTGATCCTTTTCTCCCATCAGATTCGATCATTTTCTTGGCATTATCCCAAGCTCCACCGGCATTAGACTGAAATATTGCCATTAAAACACCACAAGTAGTAACCCCTGCAAGTAAACCTCCTAGCATTTCAGCGCCCCCAATAAAACCGATAGCAACAGGAACGGCAATAGCCAAAAGTCCAGGCAAAACCATTTCTTTGATAGAAGCTTGAGTTGAAATTTCAACACATTTTCCATAATCTGCACATCCATCTGCTGCATCAAAAATTGCTCGATCTTCTTTTGAAGCTTTGGACATGTCCGAATCGTATTTTCTCATGACCTCCAGAGCGGCTTTTAGCTCAGGAATGTTTTTAAATTGTCTTCGAACTTCTTCGATCATTGCCATTGCTGCTCTTCCTACAGCATTCATGGAAAGTGCTGAAAAAACAAAAGGCAACATTCCTCCAACAAGAAGTCCTGCCATTATTCTAGGTTTTGAAACATCAATACTGCTTAAGTTAGCAACCTGCATAAAAGCAGAGAATAACGCTAAAGCAGTTAGTGCAGCTGAAGCAATTGCAAATCCTTTTCCAATAGCTGCTGTAGTATTACCAACGGCGTCTAATTTATCTGTACGTTCTCTAACCTCATTGGGGAGTTCCGCCATTTCTGCAATTCCCCCAGCGTTATCCGAAATCGGTCCGTAAGCATCTACGGCCAATTGAATCCCTGTATTTGCTAACATCCCTACCGCAGCGATTGCAATTCCATAAAGACCTGCAAAATGGTGAGAAATCAAAATCGCAGCTGCTATTAGAAGAATAGGAATCATAGTGGACATCATTCCCACTCCAAGACCGGCAATGATATTTGTAGCCGCTCCAGTTTCAGATTGAGCTACTATGGATTTAACGGGTTTAGTCCCCGTACCCGTGTAATATTCTGTGATTTTTCCAACACCCAAACCAGCTACAAGACCAGCGATGGTTGCCCAAAAAATCCCCATTGCACCAAAGGGCAATCCTTCTACCGCGTCAGGAATCATCTGGTTGATGATGAAATAGGAAGCAATTACCATTAGTCCTGCTGATCCAAATTCACCAATATTTAATGCTGTTTGTGGATCACCTCCTTCTTTTACTCTAACAAAAAAGGTTCCAATGATCGACATAACGATGCCTACCGCTGCTAGTACGAGAGGTAAATAAACCGCTCCTAATCCATTAAATTCTGGTGTAATGATAAAGGCTCCCAATACCATAGTTCCAATAATCGAACCCACATAAGATTCAAATAAATCTGCGCCCATACCCGCCACATCTCCGACGTTGTCCCCAACGTTATCTGCAATGGTTGCAGGATTTAAGGGGTGATCTTCTGGAATGCCTGCTTCAACTTTACCTACAAGGTCAGCACCTACATCGGCTGCTTTCGTATAAATTCCTCCACCTACTCTTGCAAACAAAGCTATGGATGAGGCACCCATGGAAAAACCGGTTAATACATTTAATACCATTCCTAAATTGTCAGCTCCCGGCCAGATATTTTGGTAAATGGCAAAAAGACCACTTAATCCCAATACCCCTAAACCTACTACTCCTAGTCCCATGACCGATCCACCAGCAAAAGCAACTTCTAAGGCTTTCCCTAGAGAAGTTCGAGCTGCTTGTGTGGTTCTTACATTCGCCTTTGTAGCAACTTTCATTCCGATAAATCCTGCCAAAGCTGAGCAAATAGCCCCAACAATAAATGAAATTGCAACCATTCCGTTTGAACCCACTTCGTTAGTTCCCTTGAAATAAAGAAGTATCGCGACCGCAAGTACGAAAATGGATAAAATTTTATATTCTGCTTTAAGAAAAGACATTGCCCCTTCTGCAATGTTTTTGGCAATTTTTGCCATTTTTTCACTTCCTACCTCTTGCTTACTCACCCAATTGTTTTTAAAGAAAACAAAGAGGAGTGCTAAAATTCCAAAAGCAGGTAAAAATTTAATGATTAATTCCATGTTGTGTTTTTGTGATTAATTTTTTTATTTAGTCGGTAAAAATAGTAAAACAATACTGAATACAAAACCAAGTTTTTGAATTGTGAAAACCTGAGGTTTAGGGATTTTAATTTCTGTTCAATTGATCTTATCTGTACAATACTTTTTTTACAGATTTAATTACATCTTCAGCATCGGGTAACCATTCTTTTAATAGGACGGGTGAATAAGGTGCTGGGGTATCTGCTGTATTAATTTTTTCGATGGGTGCATCTAGGTAATCAAAAAGTTCATTTTGAACTTGATAAGTGATTTCCGTGGAGATGTTTCCAAAAGGCCAGGATTCCTCTAATATTACTAATCGATTGGTTTTTTTGACAGATTCAAAAATAGTTTGATAGTCCATCGGACGAATTGTTCTTAAATCAATTACTTCACAATCAATATTTTCTTTTGCCAATTCCTCTGCAGCGAGTAGTGCCTCTTTTAAAATTTTACCAAAAGAAACAATGGTAACATCTTTACCAGGACGTTTAATGTCCGCCACACCAATCGGCAGGGTATATTCTCCTTCAGGCACTTCACCTTTATCGCCATACATTTGTTCAGACTCCATAAAAATAACGGGGTCATTATCGCGAATAGCAGATTTTAAGAGCCCTTTCGCATCATAAGGATTGGAGGGAACAATGACTTTCAGCCCTGGACAGTTTGCATACCAACTCTCAAAAGCTTGAGAGTGTGTTGCGGCCAATTGACCTGCTGAGCCAGTAGGTCCTCTAAACACAATAGGACATGGAAATTGTCCGCCAGACATTTGTCGAATTTTAGCTGCGTTGTTGATGATCTGATCGATTCCAACCAACGCAAAGTTAAAGGTCATAAATTCAATTATGGGTCGGTTCCCTGTCATCGTAGAACCTACACCAATACCAGAAAAACCAAGCTCAGATATAGGAGTATCAATGACTCGTTTTGCTCCAAATTCATCCAGCATTCCTTTTGATGCTTTGTATGCTCCATTATACTCTGCAACTTCCTCCCCCATCAAGTAGATGGTCTCATCTCGTCGCATTTCTTCACTCATTGCTTCCGCTATTGCTTGTCTAAATTGTATGGTCTTCATCTATTGCATTATCATTGAGCGGCAAATTTAATCAATAATTATCTATTAACGAGACTCAATAAACATTGAAAATGAACGTTTATACAAAAACATGGAGGATTTTTTCAAATTCCACAATCTAAAATATAAATTTGCTTTATGAAGCTAATCCAAATGACGGTCAAGGGAATTTCCTACAGTGAAACTCAAACCGGTGCTTATGCTCTTATTTTGAGTGAACGGGAGGGAGATCGCAAATTGCCCGTTATTATTGGTGGGTTTGAAGCACAATCCATCGCCATAGCCTTGGAGCAAGAAGTGAAGCCCACTCGACCACTCACCCATGACCTGTTTAAAAGTTTTGGGGAACGCTTTAATATCATTGTCAAGCAGGTGATCATTCATAAGTTAGTCGATGGTATCTTTTATGCAAGCTTGATTTGTGAACGAGATAAAATTGAAGAGATTATCGATTCCAGAACTTCAGACGCCATTGCACTTGCGCTTCGATTTAATGCTCCAATTTATACTTACGATTCTATCTTAAAAAAAGCTGGATTTACAGCAGCCATTTCTTCGGGTGAAAAAAAACTTTCTGAAGACAATTGGATTCAAAATTTTGTGACGGAACAAAGCAAAAAAACCGCAAGCAATGAGGATCTCAAAGAACTTTCTGTAAAAAAACTCAGAGACCTTTTAAGTACTTTGGTGCTTCAAGAGAATTACGAAAAAGCCGCACAAGTAAGAGACGAACTCTCGAAACGGAAAAGTTAATCCGAATTGTTAATTTTTTTTGAACAATTTTTTGAGGTGTACGGTTCCCGTTCCTTCAAATGAGTTTATTTTTGAAAAAATTCATTCTTGTGAAGCAATACTTAGATTTAGTGCAACATATAAGCACTCATGGAGCTGAAAAAACGGACCGAACTGGAACAGGTACAAAAAGTGTTTTTGGATACCAAATGCGATTTGATCTATCCGAGGGATTCCCTTTGGTAACTACAAAAAAAATTCATGTTAAATCCGTAATTCACGAATTATTGTGGTTTTTAAAAGGATCTACCAATATTGATTATTTACAAGAAAATGGGGTTCGGATTTGGAACGAATGGGCAGATGAAAATGGCGATTTAGGCCCTGTATATGGACATCAATGGCGCAACTGGAACAGTGAAGAAATAGACCAAATTCAGATTGTAATCGACACCTTAAAAACGAATCCAGATAGCAGAAGAATGCTTGTTTCTGCTTGGAACCCTAGTGTCCTCCCAGATACCGCTAGATCCTTTGCTGAAAACGTAAAAAACAACAAAGCGGCACTCCCGCCTTGCCATGCTTTTTTTCAATTTTATGTAGCAAATAATAAACTTTCTTGCCAACTGTATCAAAGAAGTGCCGATGTCTTTTTAGGTGTTCCTTTTAATATTGCCTCCTATGCATTACTTACGCTTATGGTTGCTCAAGTATGTGGATATGAAGCTGGTGATTTTATCCACACTTTTGGAGATGTTCATGTATATTCCAATCATCAGGATCAAATAAAAGAACAACTTTCTAGAACACCAAAACCACTTCCGCTAATGAAACTCAATCCTTTAGTGAAAAATATTTTTGATTTTACTTATGACGATTTTGAGTTGTTGAATTATGATCCGCACCCTCTAATCAAAGGGAAGGTTGCTATTTAAGATCTAAATTTTTGAAGTGTCGAGATTAAATGATCTAGGTCTTGATCGGTATTGTACCAATGAAAAGAAACACGCAATCCCGAACCTCGAAGTACAGTCCTAATATTCTCCTTTTCTAAACGTTTGTGAAGTTCTTCTCCTCCCCGTAAACTGAAAATGGTGCTGTGTTCGGATCTTTCTGAAACCCATTTCGGTATATATCCTTCCTCTGTTAATCGGATTTTCGCTTTGAGTCCGAGGTCTGTTTTCTTTTGAATTAATGAAGGAAAATTAAGCTTCTGTAAGGAGTCAATTGCAAAATTTAAACTTGCCATTCCCAATATATTGAAATGACCTTGAAAAAAACGTTCTCTCATCGCTGTAGAACTTAATTGGGCTCGATTTAAAAAGGAAGAAGAAATCATCACAATTCCATTTCCAAAACCTGCCAAAAGCCATTTGTACCCACTAGCAACTACTAGATCAAATGGAGAATTATCGAATTCAAATTCATGAGCCCCTAAAAATTGTGTTCCATCCCCTACGATGATTAAGTTTGGGTAAAGGAGTTTCATTCGCTTCAGAAAATCGAAGTCTATTAATAAACCTGTAGTATATTGGATAATACTGAGTGCCAAAATATCGGTTTCTCCTTTTTCCAACTGCCGTTCAATCGCATCTTCCAGTTGAGGTTGCATGGGAATGGTGGAACAAAAAAAATTGCGTTCCTTAAAAGCATTGGAAAGAGAAGGATAATCTTCTTCGATTTGTAAAACTTTCATGTTATCCGGTAAAAACGAAAGTGAATCTCGTATTCCAGAAGAAAAGCTAGAAACACCAAAACAACGTTCTGCGGCAAGACCAAAAAAAGAAGCGAAATTTTGATGAACTTCAGTTAACTTGTCATACGCATTCATCTTGTAATGATCCCCACCTTGGGAAAGATAAAATGCTTCGTGTTCCGCTCTAAAATTTGCGAGTTCTGTTGACATTAAACCAACATATGCCGTATTGAGATAGGTGGTATTTGTTAATAACGGAAAATGAAGGTTTTCCATACGAGTAGAAGAATGTGTATTTTTGCGACAAATTTAATCTTTTAGTAAGATGGATGATTCAAAATCTTCAAAAGAAATAACATTAATTGCTGCTACGTCTGAAAACAATGCGCTTGGAAAAGACAATCAGCTTATTTGGCATCTCTCTGAAGATCTCAAGCGTTTTAAAAGACTCACCCAAGGGCATGCTGTAGTGATGGGCAGAAAAACTTTTGAATCTCTTCCCAAAGCACTTCCAAATAGAAAAAACATCATTTTAACTCGAAATAAAGAGTTTCAAGCCGAAGGAGCTTGGGTAGCACATACCGTTGAGGAAGCACTCAATCTTACTGATGGTGACGAACAACCCTTCGTAATCGGTGGAGGAGAAATCTATTCCTTATTACTCCCTTTTGCAGATAAAATTGAATTAACCCGTGTACACGACACTTTTGAAGCGGATACTTTTTTCCCTGAAATAAACTTACAAAACTGGGATTTAATCGAAGAAGAAAAGCATTTCAGTTCCGTTGACCAGCCCTACGCTTACTCCTATTTGACCTATAAAAAAATTAACTCATGAATGCATATGTATTTCCAGGACAAGGAGCTCAATTCCCCGGTATGGGCAAAGAACTTTTTGAGAACAGTCCTTTAGCACAAAAACGTTTCACACAAGCCAATGAAATTTTAGGTTTTAAAATCACAGAGATCATGTTTGGCGAGGACGTTGAGGCTTTAAAAAAAACGGAAGTAACTCAGCCTGCGATTTTTCTACATTCTACGATATTAGGAGAAGTTATGGAAAATCGATTTCAGCCTGAAATGGTTGCTGGTCATTCTCTCGGTGAGTTTTCCGCTTTGGTTGCCAGTGGTGCTCTTAGTTTTGAAGAGGGACTCTATCTCGTAAGTGAAAGAGCATTGGCAATGCAGGCTGCTTGTAACGTTCAAGCTGGAACCATGGCTGCTATCTTAGGTTTGGAAGACCCTATTGTTGAATCTGTTTGTGAATCTATCCCTGGGATTGTTATTCCTGCGAATTACAATTGTCCTGGTCAATTGGTTATTTCAGGAGCAGTAGAGGCAGTAGAAAAAGCCTGCGAAGCCCTCAAGGATGCTGGTGCAAAGAGAGCTCTCATTCTTCCAGTAGGAGGAGCCTTTCATTCCCCCTTAATGGAGCCTGCTAAAGAAAAACTTGCTCATGCAATTGCTCATGCTAGTTTTAAAACACCTCGATGTGCAGTATATCAAAATGTAACTGCTAAGGGTACAGTGGATCCGCTAGAAATAAAAGAGAATTTAGTTGCTCAACTCACAGCTCCTGTCCGATGGACTCAAAGCGTCAAACAAATGATTGCTGATGGTGCCACTCATTTTACTGAGGTAGGTCCTGGAAAAGTGCTTCAAGGGTTGGTTAAAAAAATCAATCCCAGTATGGAAACTGCTACGGGTATTTGAAAATTATCTTTTTAAGGTTAACCGATTTACTTTTGACTAGATTCAAATCAATTGTAAATCAATCAGGTTAAAAACTCCAAGACTGTTTTAGCAATAAACTCAATTTGATCACTCGAGAGTTCTGAATGCATGGGTAAGGAGATGACATCTTTTACCAGTTGATTCGTTACTGGAAAAGTATGCTCCTTTACACTAGGATCTGCATATGCTTTTTGAGCATGAAGTGGAACAGGATAATACACCCCACATGGAATGTCGTGCTTTCCTAAATGTGCAACTAACCCATCCCGATCTGCATCAATAAGTCGCAATGTATATTGATGAAAAACGTGCGAATTACAGTCCGCAAGACGATGAGGTGTTATCAAATTTGGATGACCTTCAAAAAAAGAATTATATCGCAAAGCGGCTTCTTTTCGGCGCTCATTATAAAAATCCAAATATTTTAATTTCACTTTTAAAACCGCTGCTTGAAGTGAATCCAATCTGGAATTCACTCCAACCACATCGTGGTAATACCGTGTATACATTCCGTGATTTACTATCCCTCTTATAAAGTGTGCTAGGTCGTCATCATTAGTAAAAATAGCACCCCCATCACCATACGCTCCAAGATTTTTGGAGGGAAAAAAAGAAGTTGCAGCAACATGTCCCAAGCTACCTGTTTTCGCCTGAATGCCGTCAGGAAAAGTATAGGTAGCTCCAATACCTTGAGCATTATCTTCCACGACATACAAATTATATTTTTCTGCTATTCTTAAAATTTCGGCCATCTCAGCGCATTGTCCGAAAAGATGGACGGGTATTATCGCTTTAGTTTTTTTGGTAATTGCTTTTTCTATCGCTTCAGGATCGATATTGAAAGTCCGAGGATGAACATCCACTAAAACTGGTTTTAAATGTAAAAGGGAAATAACTTCCACTGTAGCTGCAAAAGTAAAATCTGCAGTAATGATCTCATCCCCTGGTTTTAATTCAAGTCCCATCAATGCAATTTGCAACGCATCGGTCCCATTTGCGCAGGGGATTACATGTTTAACCCCAACGTACAACTCTAATTCTTTTTGAAATTCCTGAACCATGGGTCCATTGATATATGAACTTGATTCAAAAACGGATTCCATTGAAGCCGCTACTTCCTTCCGAATAAAGTCATACTGACTTTTTAAATCCACCATTTGGATTTTTTTCATGTGCTTTAATTTAAGTACAAATAAACTAAAAAAATAAGCCCTAAATTGCTTTTAAACCAAAGTTTTAAAGCGTTTAGGTATAGAAATAATCCCATTTTCTTTCAATGGTGCTGGTTTGTTCCAAGCATACCATTTTCTGTTTTTTTGAAAATAATTTCGTGCTGTGCGAAAGAAAGAATCACCCTCTTTGGGGGGGACAGATTTTAATTGTTCATAGAGTTGGTGTCTCCTATTAAAATGCCCTTCCCACCCCGAAGACCTCAATTGATCATTTGTTGCGTTTTGTTTGGCCTGTTCAAGATCTACTAATCCAAAGTGGAAAAGGAATAAGTGCGGATCAATTGCAAAGTTTTTTCCTTTGACTCGATGAAATCCCGATCCCCATTGTAGGGGTTGTAGTGCTACTACGGGTTTCGTATAACGATCCGAAACTTGAGCAAAAGAGCGCTGAGAAAGAAAGGGTTGTTTTAAATCTACAGGAGCTTCGTGTAACGGATGTTGACCTACGTCTAGACCAAGAGCAGACAAGGAACTGCTTTTAAATTCTTGGGATAAATAAGCCTGTAGTGATGTTTTTTGTAAGGGGTCTAGTACAAGAAACTCATCGATATCCATGGCCAAAACGACATCATAGGTTTTAAATAAAGTATGAGAAAATTTTGAAATATGGAGGACTCGTTTTCGATCCCCCTTTGATCGACTGAGTTTTGTATGTGGAATTGGATAGCAATTAATGGAATCCGCTAAAACAGGTAATTTCTGGTCAAGCCCATCGATAAATAGATAGAGGTTTTTTAATCCGAATTGTTGTCCATAATACGTAATCCATTTGTCTGCAAAGAACGAGTCATTGCGAACCATAGAAACCACAGCAATTTTTTTTTCTTTCATTTTGGAGTTCAAAATCCAAGAGGTATTTTATTCTGACTTAGGTGTCAAATTCTAAAACACGCTAAAGGTAGGTATTTGTCTTTTGGATAAAAATTGTTAAGTCCCAAGATATTTTAAAAGTGATAAAAAAGGAATTGTATATTTGGGATGTCTGATAAAATTTTATAAATGAAAAAAAATCTATTTGTTGCTCTGTCCTTCATCACCATTTTAATTCAAGCCCAAGAATCCCCAAATATAATTTTAATGATTGGTGACGGTATGGGACTCACTCAAATTAGCACTGGCATGTATGCCAACAACAACCAGACTGCTCTAGAGGATTTTTCCTATGTTGGGCTCTCAAAGACGTATGCTTTTGATAAACTTGTTACCGATTCTGCTGCAAGTGGAACGGCTATGGCATCTGGAGTGAAAACACTTAATGGCGTTATCGGAATTGATTCAAAAAATGTTCCCCAAAAAAGTATATTAGAAATTTGTGCAGAACAAGATTATAAAACTGCGTTGATCGTAACGTCCAGTATAGTGCATGCAACCCCTGCCTCCTTTTATGCAAAGGTTCATTCCAGACGTCAATACGAAGACATTGCACTCCAACTTAGCGAACACTACGTTGATCTTTTTGTAGGAGGGGGAAAAAAACACTTTATAGCTCGTGAAGACAAACGCAATCTATTAAACGAAATGGATGAGTATACTTTTGTCAATAGTATTAGAGAATTTGGTAGAAGTAACGCTAACAAACTTGGATACATAACTTATGATGACGAACCTCCAGCATTATTAAAAGGAAGAAAGCCAGCTCTAGATGAGCTTACCAAAATCGGTTTGGAAAAAATGAAGGCAAAAGGAAAGCCCTTTTTTATGATGATAGAAGGCTCTCAAATAGACTGGGGTGCCCATGCAAATGAAATGGAGTATGTTATTTCAGAATTTAAAGAATTTGATAAGACCATTCAAGCCGTATTGGAGTTTGCAAAGGCTGATGGGAACACCCTTGTTATCGTAACTGCGGACCATGAAACAGGTGGTCTTTCTTTATTAGGTGGGAATATTTCTGACGGAAAAATGGAAGGAAAATTTAACACAGAGGGACATTCTGCTTCTATGGTCCCCGTGTTTAGTTACGGACCAAGCTCAGAACTCTTTTCAGGAATCTACGAAAACACTGCCATTTTTGATAAAATGCTTAAAGCTGTAGAATCAAACTGATTATTTTGTTCTGGCTTGTGCTACTATTTTTTGCTCAAACTTTGAGTCGTCTTCCAAAACCTCATAAAAGGCTTTCATAAACTCAAACATATTTTCGAATTCTTTTGGGTCTGAAAACTCCGATTCGAAGGAAGCAACCAGATCTAATAAGGAGGTCTTTTTTTCAATAAACTCTGCCCTTACAGCATCAAAATATTGTTGCTCTCGCTTAAACCCTCTATATACACGGTCTTGTACTGATTGTATTCCCAAAGTTGAATTTACCGTGGCATAACTTGGATTTACCCAACCCGTCATATCAAAATCATAGGGTAAAGGAATGATTTCTTTTTTAACATATAATAATTTTCCGTTATGCTGATAAGCAACAGAGAAATCAGTATTTCCAAGTAAATATTGAAAAAAAGCATTCTGTACAGAAGTAGTATGCTGCATCGCCATCGGATGAATAAAGCGCTCCATAACTTTTCCTTCATGACGGTCTGCTACTCGCTTGTCATCTTCAATTAAAAATCCTTTGAGTTGAAACACTTTATCATTATTGCCCTTGGGCTCAGTAAACTCAATGTTTACCCTTTTCGTTTTGAAATGAAAGGGGGATACTTGCTCATAAATTTTATAGGCGATGAATTCCTGTAAAATATTATCATTATTCTCACTTTCAATTTTACAAGGAAGAACTAATTTCATGGTTTTATTTCCATCAAAAATGGTCTCGCTGTATTGACTTTTTTTGATTTTCATCTTTACCGGTGGAAAATAACACTGATTTCTTCTAAAGTTCCCTCTTGCTCGAAGATTCACCTCAATCTCATTCCATTTCCCTTCATGAAGATAGCCCATCGAGGTAGTGATGAATGTGGAATCATCCGTATTTTTATTTAGATCTTTATTGGAGTAGCTCAGCTTTAACTCCATTGGTGACTGGTCCTCAAATAATTTATCAGATTTTTGAGCATTTTGTGCATGTAACATTGCTGTTAAGAACAAAATGAATGCGGTTATGGTTTGTTTATTCATTATATAGTTAATAAATTCACTCAAATATAATAATATTATTTCCATGTCCAGATATCTGATTATAATCAATTTCCGAACTTTAATCACCTTTTTCCTTTCAATTGCCGTGACTTACCTGGCCTATGAATTTAAAGTGGTTTACAATATCGACCTTACCTTAATGAGTATTGCAATCATTTTCCCTTTGGTTTTTACTATTCGTGGTGCCTTTAGAAGAAGAGAAAAAGCATTAGAGCATTTGAGTCGATTCAAAGCGGGATTAAAGACAGTAGAAAATTATATGCTCTATTCCTCCCAACTCAATGAAGAGGGGAAAAATCAAGCCGTAGAAAATATAAAAAAAATCAACCATTCGTTATATCTTCATTTAACCACCCTAAGTGAAGATACTTCAGACTTAGATGCTTCTATTAATCATTTGATCGAGTTTATCAAGAACAACGGGGAGTTTATTCCCAAAGGATGTAAAGAGAAAATTTTTCGGTTTTTGCGCGACGTCATTGAAAGTTCTGACAATCTTGTAGCCATTCATGCACATCGAACCCCCATCAGTCTAAAAGCGTATTGTTTGATTTTTATCTACATATTTCCGGTAATCTACACTCCTACCATTATCAATAAAATTGGAGTGGATAATCCCAGTTGGCTAACCTTTTTTATTGTGATGCTCAGTGAGTTTATATTAATCTCTCTATACAATATTCAAGACCAAATGGAGTATCCATTTGATGACGAAGGGTTAGATGATATCAAATTCAAACTATTCCACGTTCACAGAAAATAATTTTGATAACTTTCAAAATCGTATCTTACTGATAAATAGTATATTGGTTCTACATAAAATAGATTTATAGGTTCATTCCTATTCATCTTCCCACTTTTTGCACATTAAATCTTATGAAAAATTTTCTTTTAGTTTGTGTTTTTTTACTCTTAATAGGATGTCAAAAAAATACTCCGAAACAACACCTCAACAGTATAATCGAAACCTATCAGAACCATAAAGAAAATGAAAATCAAGATTTTCCCCTAGGAGATTATCGGGAATTGAGTTTTGAAAAATATGCTACTTTTTGTGATTCCTTGTTGACTGAATTAAATACAATGGATTCCACCTTATTCAACGAGGATGATCTAATATCTTATACCCTACTTAAATTTGTATTAAACGAGACCCTAGAAAAATTTAAATTTAAAAGCCATTGGAATCCTATTCTTTCGGATGCCGGGTTTCATTCAAGTTTAACTTATCAGGTCAGACCCATTACAAGTAAAAAAGGGGCATTAAACTATCTAAAAAAATTAAAAGCCATCCCAGACTACATTGATCAACAAACCCAACTCATTCGAAAAGGGCTTAAAGTTGGCATGGGTCAACCTCTTGTTATTTTCAAGGGATATGAATCTACATATGATCAACATATCACCTCTACAGCAGAAGAAAATTTTTATTACAGTCCTTTTTTAGATTTACCCGCTCCATTAACTCCCGAGGAAAAAGATTCACTCCAGCAAGCTGCAAAAAAAGTGCTCTTGGAGGAGGTAATCCCCACTTTCAAGTTTGTAAAAACATTTTTTGAGGAAGAGTATTATCCCAATACACGTCAAACTATTGGAGTGTCTGAAACCCCAAATGGTAGAGCCTACTATCAAAGTCGGATTAATTTTTACACTACTGAAAATTTGAGCCCTGAAGAAATTCACCAAAAAGGACTTGATGAAGTAAAGCGAATTCGAGCGCAAATGCAGGCTATCGTCCAAGAAGTTAATTTTAAAGGAACACTAAAAGAATTCATTGAATATCTGAGAACGGATTCCCAGTTCTATGCCAAAACACCCGAGGAGCTTCTCAAACACGCTCGTAACATTTCAAAAAAACTGGACGAACAACTTCCACGTTACTTTAAAACATTGCCCAGAAAACCTTATGGAGTTGCACCCGTCCCGGATGCCATTGCTCCTAAATATACTGGTGGCCGTTATATAGGCACTTCACCAGACAGTACCGATCCAGGTTATTACTGGATAAATACATACAATCTGCCCAGTAGGCCCTTGTATGTAATTCCCTCACTTACTGCACATGAAGCCGTACCAGGACACCATCTTCAAGGTTCATTAAACCAGGAACTGCCAGAAAGCATTCCCCAATTCAGAAGAAACCTATACCTCTCCGCTTATGGAGAAGGCTGGGGTTTGTATTGTGAATTTTTAGCAAATGAAATGGGAATCTACACCAATCCCTATGAACATTTTGGTAAATTAACCTATGAAATGTGGCGTGCAAGCCGTCTTGTGGTGGATACCGGTATGCATGTCTTTGGTTGGACTCGTGAGCAGGCTGTTGAATTTATGGCTGATAACACTGCTCTCTCACTCCATGAGGTAAATACTGAAATTGACCGATACATTTCGTGGCCTGGTCAGGCTCTATCCTATAAAATTGGTGAACTCAAAATTCGAGAATTACGCGTTTTTGCTGAAAAAGAATTAGGAAGCCAATTTGATATTCGTGAATTCCACGAGAAAATCCTTGAAAAAGGAACGGTAACACTTTCTTTATTGGAGACTAGAATTGTGAATTACGTCAATACTCTAAAAAAATCTAATTTAAACTAAATCCAATTAAGTGCTTTATTACTTAGTATTAAGAGTATTTTTTATGAAGATCTGAAAAAAATCTATATTTTTATGAAAATATGATTTCTAGAAATCAGTGAACCAAAATAAAATTTAAAATGGCACAATTTCAACTCAATGTAAACGGCGAAATACACGAAGTAAATGCTGACCCCACAACCCCAATTCTTTGGGTGCTTCGTGATCATTTGAATCTTGTGGGAACAAAATACGGTTGTGGTATTGCACAATGTGGAGCATGTACAGTTCACCTAAATGGAATCGCAGTACGTTCTTGCCAACTGCCTGTTTCCTCTGTAGGAACGAACAAGTTAACTACCATCGAAGGTTTGTCAGAAAAAGGAGATCATCCCGTTCAAAAAGCTTGGATAGCGCACGACGTACCTCAATGTGGGTATTGTCAGGCGGGTCAAATCATGAGTGCTTCTGCTCTTTTAGAAGCCAATCCAAATCCAACGGATGAAGAAATAGAATCTGCAATGAATGGAAATATTTGTAGATGCGGAACTTATACCCGAATAAAAGCAGCAATTAAAACAGCCTCAAACTCTTAAAATAACATTTATGAAAACGGTAAAAACAACAATCGGAAGACGGTCTTTTATTAAAAGAAGCACCCTTGTTGGAGGTGGAATCATGTTAAGCTTTAATTGGTTAGCATCTTGTGATATGACACCGCAACAAGTTAAAGCACTTCCAAAAGAGTGGTTTAAAATCAACGGATTTCTTAAAATCGGAGAAAATGGATTGGTTACCATTATGTCCCCCAATCCAGAAATTGGGCAAAACGTAAAAACATCCATGCCGATGCTCGTTGCTGAGGAGCTAGATACCGATTGGAATGACGTCATTGTTGAACAAGCTCCTTTAAACACCAGCGTGTTTACTCGACAATTAGCTGGAGGGAGTCAATCCATTCGACAAGGATGGAACAGTTTGCGTATGGCTGGCGCTACCGCCCGTGCGATGTTGATTCAAGCCGCAGCCAAAACTTGGAATGTAGACGCAAGTGAAATTACTACCAGCCAAGGTCAATTAATTCATGAAGCTTCTGGGAAGAAATCAGGTTATGGACCAATGGCTTCCTTGGCAGCACAAATGGAAGTTCCTAAGGAAGTCCCTTTAAAAGACATTAGCGATTTTAAAATTATCGGAACTTCAAGAAAAAATGTAGATGGTACCAAAATCGTGACCGGTCAGCCCCTTTACGGGTTGGATTATTCCGCAGACAATATGCTTATTGCTATGATCGTCCATCCTCCAGCTTTTGGAATGCAACTCAAATCTATTGATGACAGTCAAGCTGCTGGTATGCCTGGAATTAAAAAAATATTTAAAATCAAGACCCATTTAGACAACTACAGCTTAGGTGCATTTGATAATGATGCATTTAATGAGGTAGCCGTGATCGTTGGAGCGACTACTTGGGAAGTTATGAATGCCAAAAAAGCCCTAAAAACGGAATGGGAATTATCTCCCAACAAGAAAGAAGATCTCGATTTTTTTGGAAGTACCATGACCGTAGAAACCCCTGCTGGATTAGAAAGCAGTAATGATCACCGGAAGATCTTTGATGAAATGCCAAAGAAAAAAGGAAAAATTGTCCGAAAAGACGGAGATCCTGAAAAAATGTTTAGTAAGGCTGCCAAGATAATTGAGCGCAGCTATACTTGCCCATTTTTAGCACACAACACCATGGAACCCATGAACTTTTTCGCTGACGTTACTTCTGAAAGAGCAAATTTAGTTGGGCCTATCCAAACTCCTGAAATCATGGAAGGAAGTATTTCCAAACGCTTAGGAATGGATAAAGAAAAAATTGATATTCAAATGACCCGAATGGGTGGTGGTTTTGGTAGAAGATTATACGGTCACTTTATGACAGAAGCTGCAGTCATTTCTAAAGAAATGGGACAACCTGTTAAACTGATTTATTCTAGAGAAGACGATATGACTCAAGGTACCTATCGCCCGGCTTATCACGCACTCTACAGAGCGGCCTTAGATGAAAACAACAACTTGATTGCTTTTCATGTAAAAACCGGGGGGATTCCAGAAAGTCCTCTCGCAGCAAATCGTTTCCCCGCAGGGGCAGTAGATCATTATATGGCAGAGGAATGGACAGAAAAAAGCAATATTACAGTTGGTGCTTTTCGAGCACCAAGATCCAACTTTATTGCTGGAGCTGAACAAGCCTTCCTAGACGAACTCGCTGAAGCTATGGATAAAGATCCAATTGATTTTCGATTGGAACTCCTAGAGCGCGCAGAGAAAGATCCTGTCGGTGAACGAAATGATTACGATGCCTCTCGCTATGCAGGAGTGCTAAAACTCGTTAAAGAAAAATCAAATTGGACAGGAACAAATCCTGAGGTATATCGAGGTACTGCTGCTTATTTTTGCCACAATTCCTATGTAGCAAATGTATTGGATCTGGAAATGCGTAATGGAAATCCTGTGGTTAAAAAAGTGTATTGTGCTATCGATTGTGGTATCGTTGTCAATCCTGATGCAGCGATCAATCTCGCTGAAGGAGGAGTAGTTGACGGTATTGGACATGCTATGTACAGTGCCCTCACTTTTAAAGACGGTAAACCGGAGCAAAATAATTTTGACCAATACAGACTTATTCGTCACAGTGAAGCTCCCAAAGAAATCGAGGTTCATTTTGTAGAGAATCAAATTGACCCTACTGGGCTAGGTGAGCCGCCGTTCCCACCAATTATGGGAGCCATGGCGAATGCACTCTACAAAGCAACCGGGGTGCGACACTACAATCAGCCTTTTATTACAGACAAACCCCTCGCTGGATAATACATTTTATCTAACGGATTATACAAACAGGAATTTGCTTTTTTAAAGTAAATTCCTGTTTTATTTATTCAAATCATGATAGCAGTAGCTGAAGCACTTCAACTGGTTTTACAAAACAGCTCTCCCCTTAGGGAGACAGAGCTACTACCCCTTGCAAAATGCCTCAACAGAAATCTTGCACATGCAATTAAAGCAGCTGTAAACCTTCCCCATTTTAGACAATCCTCTATGGATGGGTATGCGATATGCATTCACAACTCCATGGACTATGACCTTGTAGGAGAAGTAAAGGCGGGGGAGAACAGTAACCCAGAATTAAAACCTGGTGAGTGTGTTCGCATTTTTACTGGTGCAGCTGTACCGGACAGCGCGAATGCAGTAGTTATGCAAGAAAAAATTAAACTAAAAGGGAAGCAAATTACGCTGCAGAGCGATGTAATCCTGGAGCAAAACATTCGGTCAATAGGTTCTCAAGTTCATAAAGGGGCTTATCCACTTGAAAAGGGACAAGTACTTCAAGCCTCTGGTCTGGCATTTTTACAAAGTTTGGGAATCAAAGAAGTGGAAGTATATCGCAATCCAAAAGTTACGTTGATTTTGACTGGAAATGAGTTGATTCCTATTTCTGAACCTCTTGAAAGAGGAAAGATCTATGAAAGTAATAGCGTTTTACTTCGAGCAGCTTTGGAACAACAAGGTATTGAAACCCAACTCATCTCCTTTGCGGAAGATACTTTGGAAGCTACAATAAAAGCGCTTGAAAACGCTTTTAAGTCTTCAGATGTTGTTCTACTTTCAGGAGGAATTTCTGTAGGTGATTATGATTTTGTACGTGATGCTCTAGCCCATTTAAAAGTTGAGGAGCTTTTTTATAAAGTACGTCAGCGACCTGGCAAACCTCTTTTTTTTGGAAAAAAAGAATCTCGATTTGTATTTGCACTTCCTGGTAATCCAGCCTCTACGTTAAGTTGCTTTTATGTTTATGTTTTACCTCTAATTGCTCGATTAAAAGGTGGTCAGAGCGAAGGTTTAATCCGTTTGTTCGTCCCGTTACAACATGATTTTAAATCTGATGAACCCAGAGCATTGTTTTTAAAAGCATCCATAGAAAATAAAGCAGTGAGTATTTTAGATCGTCAACACTCCTCCATGCTCGTCAGCTTTGCAAAAGCAAATGCACTTGTATATATCCCTGAAAATGGAGTCTTTTTAAAAAGAGGAGATCTAGTAGAAGTTTTACTTTTACCTAATACTATATTGACCTAAAAAGGAGCTATGTTTATTGAACCAACTCTGTTTTATGTATTCATTCCATTGATTGCATTTTTGTATTCTAGTGTTGGACATGGAGGAGCAAGTGGCTACCTGGCGCTTATGGCTGTCTTTTCATTTCCTTCTGAGTTGATGAAGCAAACGGCATTACTCCTAAATTTATTTGTTGCTGGTATTTCCTTTTTTCAATATTACAAAGCAGGTCATTTCAACAAAAAGCTGTTTTTATATTTTGCTTTGGGTTCGGTACCCACTGCCTTTATTGGCGGAATGTGGTCTTTAGATCCTTGGCTCTACAAAAAAATACTGGGTTTTATTTTATTTTTTGCCATAGCAAAAATGCTCTTCAAAAAAGAGAATACCTCTAAACAAATTAAAAAAATACCCGTCGCTCTTGCCTTGTTTATTGGGATGGGGATTGGATTTTTCTCTGGGCTAATTGGAATAGGCGGGGGTATAATTCTCACTCCAATAATTTTACTTTTTCATTGGGGTAATATGAAGGAAGCTGCTGCGGTGTCCGCATTGTTTATTTGGGTAAATTCCTTATCAGGGTTACTTGGTCAAATGAGTAGTGGTGTTAACTTTACATCAAATACTTTTATTCTAGTTACCTTAGCCCTTGTGGGTGGACTTTTTGGAAGTTATTTTGGAAGTCAGCGATGGAACAACAGACTGTTAGAATATTTTTTAGCCTTAGTATTGACCTCGGCAGGAATTAAACTTATCTTGTATTAATATGGGACTTAGAGTGCGCTATTTCGGACAATTGCAAGAAATTACAGGAAAAAAAGAAGAGTCTCTAACTGGAGTATTTGGAACTATTGGAAACCTAAGAGCACACCTAATCCGTTGTTATCCAGGGTTGGAAAAGATTCATTTTAAAATTGCCCAAGACAATACTATTGATATTGATTCCAGTGAGGTCAATGGAACTCTCATAGATTTATTACCTCCCTTTTCAGGTGGTTAAGTATGGAAAATCGATATCAAAGACATCTTCAGCTCAATGAAGTAGGACCCTCCGGTCAAGAGAAAATCAGAAAGTCAAGTGTACTTGTGGTAGGCGCAGGAGGTTTAGGATGTCCAGCACTTCAGTACCTTACTGCCGCTGGAGTAGGTCTCTTGGGAATTATGGATCCTGATGTCGTTTCCCCCTCCAACTTACAACGACAAATTCTATTTACAGAAAATGATCTCGGTAAAAACAAAGCCACTTGTGCAAAAGCTTTTTTAAGCAAAATCAACTCTGAGGTTGAAATCATCGACTACCCCTTTGCTTTAACCCATGAAAATTCAGAAGAACAAATTGCCAAATTTGATCTTGTAATCGATGGTACGGATAATTTCTATACGCGTTATTTAATTAGCGATCAATGTCTCTTACTCGACAAGGTCATGGTATATGGTGCATTGTATAAGTTTGAAGGGCAAGTAACCGTATTTAATTATAAAAATGGTCCTAGTTACAGGTGTTTATTTCCGTCTCCTCCAAAAATGGGAGCCATCCCCAATTGCAGTGAAATTGGTGTACTGGGGGTCGTCCCAGGGATCATTGGAATCTATCAAGCCACAGAGGCTTTAAAAATTATTTTAGAAATTGGCGATATTCTCAGCGGAAAACTTCTTTGTGTAAATCTTCTCAATCACAACCACACCACATTTAATTTCCCAAAAAATAGTGTTGAAATCGACGCAATAAAAAAGCAGCAAAAAGTAATTCCAATAGAAAATCAAGATTGCTTCGTAGATTTTGAATTATCTTTAGACCAGCTCTCATCAAAGAAAAAGATACTGTGGATCGATGTTCGAGAAAAAGAGGAATCACCTCGAATTGCTCATTTGAATGTAAAGGAATTTCCTTTGAGTCAACAACTTTCTCTGGAACCTTTTCACAACTCTGAGGAACAAATTATCGTTTTTTGTCAAACGGGTTTAAGAGGTAAACTCTTTGTGCAAAAATTAAGAGAGTTGGGGATTCAAAACTGTTTTAGCCTGAAAGAAGGAGCAGCAGAACTTTCAATATGGGCTGAAAAAAATAAAGATTAGATGAAAGAAAACATTAAAAATATATTTGTAGAAGGAGCAATATCTCCAACTAAAATTGCAACGTCTATAGCTCATCATCAATCCAAAACAAATATTGGAGCTCACGCTATTTTTTTAGGACAAGTACGAGCAGATCAAATTGAAGGAAAAACAGTCCATGCTATAGACTATAGCGCACAAACTGAAATTGCCAATCAAGTTTGTCATGAAATTAGGGAGGCTGCCTTTTCTAAATTCGACTTGAGTTGTATGCATATCTATCACAGCCTTGGTACCGTAAAATCAGGTGAAGTTTGTTTTTTTGTTTTTGTTTCGAGTGCACACCGTAAGCCTGTTTTTGAAAGCCTGACGGCAATCGTAAATGAAATCAAGGCAAAAGTTCCTGTTTTTGGAAAAGAAATTTTTGAGGATCAATCTCACCAATGGAAAGTAAATCAATAAGTTATGGTTGATATTACACATAAAAAAAATACGCTGAGAATTGCAACTGCTGAAGCACTACTCACCGTAAGTAAAAAAGAAACCATTCAGGCAATACAAAATAAAACTGTTCCCAAAGGGGATGTATTTGAGATGAGTCGTGCTGCTGGATTACTAGGTGTTAAAAAAACACCCGAAATTTTGCCCGATTGCCACCCGTTGCCCATTGAATACGCTGGTTTTAATTTTGAAATCCATGGTTTACAAATTAAAATTTCGTGCTCCCTTAAAACAATCTATAAAACAGGCGTTGAAGTAGAGGCTATGCATGGGGCAAGTATAGTGGCTTTAAATATGTACGACATGCTGAAGCCCATAGACAAAGGCGTAGAAATTTCGAATATCAGACTCGTTTCCAAAAAAGGAGGAAAAACGGATCGACATAGACTCAACACAAATATAACTAGTGCTGTGATTGTCTGTTCTGACACTGCGTCTAAAAAGGAAAAAGAAGATAAAGCAGGGAAAGAAGTAATCAAACTAATGGAAAACTGGGACATCAATGTAGTCGACTATCAAGTCATTTCAGACGATATTGACCAGATTCAATCGCAACTCGAGAAACAAATTGCAGCCCAAACCTCAGTAATCCTTTTTGTTGGCGGAACAGGTCTTTCACCAAGAGATCAAACTCCAGATGCTTTAGAACCTTTATTGGAAAAACGCATCCCAGGGATCGAAGAAGCCATACGAAAATATGGTCAAGATAGAACTCCCTATGCAAGTCTTTCTCGAAGTGTTGCTGGCCTAATCGGGAAGAGTTTGGTCATTGCACTCCCGGGTTCAACTCAAGGAGCTTTGGAGTCGCTTCATGCTGTTTTTCCTGAAGCCTTCCATTTATTTGACATTATTAAAGGAGCTAAACACGAATTATGAACCAAACTCCTTCTCCTTTAACGGACACTTTCGGAAGGCATCACAATTACCTCCGAATTTCACTTACTGAAAGATGTAATTTACGATGCTCGTATTGTATGCCAGTAGATGGAGTTAAACTGAGTCCTGCATCTCATTTAATGAACGCTGAAGAAATTTATTCCATTGCGAAGACTTTTGTAAAATTTGGTGTAGATAAAATCAGACTTACTGGTGGGGAACCGCTGGTTCGAAAAGATTTTCCTCAAATTCTGGAATTACTATCCACTCTTAACGTAGAATTATCGATTACGAGTAATGCCGTATCCATCGATCGGCATATTGACTTACTGAAAAAATCAGGGGTGAAAACCATCAATATCAGCCTTGATACCCTGAGTGCGGAACGCTTTCATACCATCACTTTCCGAGATTATTTTGATCGAGTTTATCAAAATATTTTAAAACTGATTGATGAAGGGTTCTTGGTGAAAATCAATGCTGTTCTCATGCGAGGAATCAACGATGATGAAATTCTTGATTTTATTGCGTTTACCAAAACCCATCCAATCGTCTTTCGTTTTATTGAATTCATGCCTTTTGACGGAAATCAATGGAAGAGAGAAAAAACCGTTTCCTATCAGGAAATCATGGAGCAAATTCAAGGGAAGTACAGCAATGATCAAATTATACGACTTCAAGATGCTCCAAATGACACCTCTAAGAATTATACCATAAAAGGGCATCAAGGCACTTTTGCAATTATTAGTACCGTAACTCATCCTTTTTGTGATCAATGCAATCGTATTCGATTGACAGCAAATGGTCAATTAAAAAACTGTTTGTTTTCAAAGAAAGAAAATGATTTACTCTCTGCGTTAAGAAGCAATCAAGATATTGAGCCAATTATCCGGCAGAGCATTTCAAGTAAATTTGCAGTCCGTTCGGGTTTGGACGGACCCGAAAGTTTTGAGGATCCAAAACAACACGAACAAAATCGAAGTATGATTACTATTGGGGGTTAAATTCCTTAAGTAATTCGCGATAGACTTCAGGAGTATCCATATCCACTAAACTGCTGCCTCCATTCAAATAGATGATTTGCTGTGAATTTTTTTTTATAATTTTTTTAGCCCCTTCTTCTCCATTTAATTTTTGTAGGGCACCAAAATAATGAGCATCAAATAGCACTGGAGCTCCACTCCATCCAAAATCCGATTCAGATGCAATAATTTGTTTTTGTCCTTTTTGGAAAAGCGCTCTCATATTATAATAATGCTCACTTGTCACTAAGGGTTGGTCTATCAAAGAAATCAATACCCCGTCTAGAGAGGCATCCATTTTGAGCACCGTTCGGATACCGAACCCTAAAGAATCTCCCATTCCATTTTCCCAGTCTTCACATCGGAGGACCTCAAGGCTATATCCTTTCAGAAGAGGTTCGATTTGATCGGCGAATGCACCCGTTATGATAAAAAGTTGTTCTGTTGTAGGGAGTATCCTCTCAATCTGAAATTCTATTAAAGTCTTGGCTCCCCAAGGCAAAAGTTGCTTTGGTGTACCCATTCTTTTCGATTTTCCTGCTGCCAAAAGCACATGGCAAATCCTACTCATGAATGCTCCCTTTTTTTTCTTTTAATTGAATTGGTTTTTGCTTTCGAAGAACACTGAGAATTTCAGCTAATATCGATACCGCAATTTCCTGAGCACTTTCTGCACCAATATTGATTCCTGCTGGTCCATGAATATTTTCTAAAAACTCAATAGAGAGCTCCGAATTAAAATCCAAAACTTTTTCCAAGATTCGTTCTCTTCGATGTTTCGGTCCTAATATTCCAAAATATGCCGGTTGGGTATGAGCAAGGGCAAGTAAATATTGAACATCCTTAGTAAAGCTGTGGGTCATCAACATGACTGCAGTTTGTGAATCGATTCCACGAGTCTCTAGGGATTCAAATGTTGGTGTGATAAACTGAGATGAACCTACAAAATGCTCTTTCGTTTTTGCTTCATCAGGCGCTGCAATGACGGTAACTTGCCATCCTAATTCAGAAGCCGCTTTACACAAACTGACTGTGTCGTGTTCCGCACCAAAGAGATAAAGCTGAAATAAGGGTTGAAATGATTGCTTAAAACACAAAAGTTTTTCAGAAGAAGAATCCAAAGGTTCTCTTAATGAGATGCGATTTCCTGATAGTATAAATTGTGTCCCGTAAGCAAGATTTGTTCCTTCCTCTTTCGAATAATAGGATACACTTTCAAAAACGATTCGATCATTAAAAACTGAATCAAATTGATTTTTCAATTCCTTGGTTAATTTCACGGGTTCCAACAGAATAAAAATAATTCCCTCACAACCAAGTCTAAATCGACCGTCATAGGTCATGACTTTTGGAACACCTGACTCCAAAACCGATTGGGCTTGTCTTTGGACTTCTTTTTCTACACAACCTCCACTGACGGCTCCAAAGGTGGTTCCGTTGTCTTGAATTAACATTCGGACACCCGGTCTGCGATAGGACGAACCCTCTAAAGCAACTACGGTGGCCAAAACAGATTTTATGTTTTGCTGCTGTGCTTCCCAAATGTGTTCCATCAGGTTTTTAATTTCGTGTGTCATGAGCAACTGAATAGAATATAAAGATATTCAATTATTCAAAAAAGGAAGTGGGAACTACTTAATTCCTGAAAATCAATAGACTATTTGATCGGAGGGTAATTCTGGTAGAGAATAGTTCCCAAATTCAAAGAGGGACAACGATTCAATTGGCAACTCAATTTCTTTAGTTAAATCTCTTGTGGATTGAAAAATATAAACCTGTTCGAGGATTGGGAAGTCAAGAAGGGTATTCAACGCAGAAGCCTCCAAGTTAGTGTCTACGAGGTGTAACTTTTTTAAATGCTTTAGCTGTTGAAGTAGGGCTAACCCCTTTCCAGTGACCTGGGTGTGATCCAGCTTTATTTGTACAAGGTTTGGAAACTGACTCAAAGTTTCAAAAACAGTATCATCTACTGCACTATAACTCAAATCTATTTCGACAATATGAGCGTAAAGAGACTCCAAAAGCAATAAATCTTGAGTTGAAAAATTAGGATTATTTATACTGCTTAGTGTTAAAAAGTTGGACGCACGGTTTACGGGTGCGATAATAATATTTTTCGCCTGGATAGAAGCTATGGCGTTTTGGTTTGGAGGGTCTAATACAACATCGGGATAGGGGTTTAATTCTACTTGCTTCATAAAAGGTACAATCAAATCATACGATATACCCAGTTCAGCTATAGTTTCTTTTTGTGGAGCTCCTCGTTCAATCCAATTGCTGATAACATTAATTTCTGCTTTGGAGAGTTGTTTTCTTGCTTTGGGAGGCATGTGTTTTTCCTCAGACAAAGGCAGATGAATTCGGATAAAAAGTTCACTCTGTTCAGAATTTTCAAAATCGAGAATGGAGCCGTTTTTTCCACCCTTTACAAGTGCTTCGTATTGATGCATTTGTAATTCTCCTTTGGTTTTTTTGGGATTGTGACAACTCACGCATTTTTTAGATAAAATCGGATCTATCACAGCACTATATAAGGCCTGCTCTTTATACGTATCTGCATCTAACAAAAATTCAGCTTCCTTCTCCTCCATTCCAAAAATTGGAGCGGTCATAACTTCCAAAGGTTCCGTTAAATGGGCTTCACCGTGCGTAATGTTTCCTCCGAGATGTCCCGTAATTACAATACTTAAAAGTAAGGCGATTGAAAAAAATGGTCTAGGAATGGAGGCAAGACGTTTGTTCCCATTTAAATAGACATAAAATGCAATAGCGAGGAGTACTGTTATACACCCCACAAATAAATGAGCACTGATGGATTCCCATAAATGACCCTCTTGAGTATATTGAAAATAACCGGTCACCAGAGAAAAAAGTCCACTAACAATAATCCAAAATAGGACGAATTGCAAAACGCCATCAGTAAATTTGAATTTTTTACGATTCCCCTCCATCAATACTCCTAAAACGATAAATCCAATTGGAAGATGGACAATCAACGGATGAAAACGACCGATAAATGTCAAAAAAGCATCCATATTTTATTTTTGATTTTGATTAGAATAGAATCGAAGCTTAATTGCATTCCTAATAAATACATTCGCTTTCCATTGATCACTTAAGGCCTTTCTCGTGTAAGGTGTTGTTGGCATATAATTAGGAGGTCCAAACTCTGTTGTTATGGTCATTTCCTTCCCAGAGGCCCATTGCCTCTTGGCTATAGTCTCCCAAAGATTTAAATGCCGCTCTAGTGCTTTTTTCCACTCTGGAGCTTGCGGGTCATTGACCTGAGGTCCTTCTTCAAAACCAACTCGAGCATGTACATGTTCCGTCCGATTGAGTACCGCATCCAAGGGTTTTTGCTGTTCAATTAAAAGTGATTCATGAACCACCATCCAATGACTTACATCTAAATTGATTCGGAATAGAGTATCATTTTCTAGATAACGAAGGGTTTCTGGAAGAGAATAACTAAAACGTCCCCGATGGGTCTCATGAAAAATGGGGATTTTGTGTTGGATACTTAACTCATTTGCTATTGAAATAAAGGCTTGGTTCTGTTCAAAACTAAAAAACTCACTCCCTGTATGAGAATTTATGGCATAGGGTTTTTGAGCAATTGCGCGAGTCAATTGGTTTTGATAGTCGATTAGACTTTGTTCAAAAGGTTGGCTGCGATTCGTTCCGCACAAATAAATCACTTTTAAATCATGGGCTTTTAAGCCCATAATCAGGGTGTCTTGAATTTTTGGATCTGAGGGAAGCCAAACCTCAATACCCTCGTATCCGGATTGTTTAACATCTTCAAAAAACTCAGCCCATGAGCCTTCATATCCCCAATTGGTTTGGAAAAATAAAGTTTTGTTTTGGGCATTTACCGAAAGAAAGGACACAAGTCCTAGAAGTATAATTGGATTGAGATAGTTCATGTCAAGCTAAAATTTCACGGATTACGTTTCCTTCAACATCGGTCAATCGGAAAGGTCTCCCCTGAAAATCATAAGTAAATTGTTCATGATCAAAGCCGAGCAAATGCAAAATAGTAGCTTGGATATCATGGACAGAAACCCTTCCGTCTATCCCTCTAAACCCAATTTCATCTGTTTTTCCATGGACATGTCCTTTTTTCAATCCACCGCCCGCCATCCACATGGTGAATGCCTCTCCTTGATGATCTCTTCCAATTAGTGAATTTTGAATTCCGGCTCGGTTTTCCCACATGGGAGTTCTTCCAAATTCTCCACCCCAAACCACTAAGGTTTCGTCTAATAATCCACGTTGTTTTAAATCCAATAATAATGCAGATACCGGTCGGTCCATATCTCTACATTTATTTAAGAATCCTTTACTAAGCGCCTCCGATTCACTCGCACCATGGGAATCCCATCCCCAATCGTATAACTGAACAAAACGCACTCCTTTTTCCACCATTTTTCTGGCTAGCAGACAATTGTTTGCAAAGGATTCTTTCCCAGGTTTCACCCCATACATTTCTTTGATATAGTCTGGCTCGTTGTTTATGTCCATTACTTCAGGTACAGAAACTTGCATACGGTAAGCCATTTCGTATTGACTGATACGTGTGAGGATTTCAGGGTCTTTAAATTTGGTGTACTCCTTGTAATTTATTTCATTAATGGACTCAATGATTTTCTTTTTTAAATCTCTCGAAACGCCTTTTGGGTCTTTTAAATACAAAACTGGATCTCCTTTAGAACGACAATGAACTCCTTGATAAATCGAAGGTAAAAATCCATTTCCCCAAAGACTTTTCCCGGCATCAGGAGTTCCTCCAGAAGTTAAAACAACAAATCCAGGAAGGTTGTTGTTCTCTGAACCTAATCCATAAGTTATCCATGAACCGAGGGAGGGTCTTCCAAATCGCGGGCTTCCGGTATACATTAATAACTGGGCAGGACCGTGATTAAACTGATCCGTATGAACCGCTTTTAAGAAAGTGACTTCGTCAATAACATTTTTAAAATGTGGTAAATGATTCGAAAGCCAATTCCCAGATTCCCCCTCTCTTGAAAATGTAGCTTGAGGTCCTAACATGTTGGGCACCCCTTCAATAAAGGCAAACTCTTTTCCTTCGATTAAGGACTCTGGACAGGGTTTGTTGTGAAGTTTTGCCAATTCGGGTTTGTAATCAAATAATTCAAGCTGTGAGGGAGCTCCCACCATATGCAAATAGATTACGCTTTTTACCTTGGGAGAAAATGGAGGCGATAAAGGTGCCATAGGATTAAGTGCCCGATTTGCTGAGTAATCATAGGCTCTTTTTTGATCATTAGCACATGAGTTTAACAAGCTCCCCAATGCAATACCTCCCAGCCCTAACGTACATTCTTTTAGAAAATGGCGCCGGCTGTTAAGCTTGGCATTCAATTCATTATTCTCCAGTAAAAGCCTTTTTAATAAATCATCCATGGGTTAAAAATTCATCTAAGTTCATTATGGCATTGGCCACAATCGCTAATGCTGCCACTTGTTTGTCTACAGTATTCTCTTGACCAAAAAAGGCATCCAATTTCTCGGGTGTAGTTCCAAACTCTACTAGTGCATCTTGAAACAAGGACTCCAATAAACTTAAAACTTCAGGTTCAATTTCTTGATAAACTGCTTTTTGATACATTTTTTTAATTGCCTCTTGAGTTGATTCCTCATGATAAATCATTGCAAGATTGAAAGCCGCTTCCAAAAATACTGGGTCGTTTAATGTAACTAAGGCTTGAAGGGGAGTGTTCGAGGGAGATCTTCTTACCAAACAAACTTCTCTACTTCCCGCATCAAAAGAGATGAGTGAGGGATAGGGACTGGTTCTCTTTAAATAAGTATATATACCCCTTCTGTAGCGATCTTCTCCTTTACTTTCTTTCCATAAATTACCCAGATAAGCGTGTTCCCAGATCCCCTCAGGTTGAGGAGGCATCACCCCAGGGCCATACTTTTTATCACTTAATAAATTGGAAACAAATAAAGCCTGATCCCGAATTTCTTCCGCACTCAATCTGAGTTTAGGCCCACGAGCATAAAAAACATTTTCAGGATCTACTTCAAATTTTTCAGGATCTAAAGAAGAACTTTGCCTGTAGGTAGCTGAAGTAAGTATTAGTTTTAAAAAAGCTTTTAAACTCCATTTTTTTGAATGCATAAAATCTGCTGCCAACCAATCCAATAAAGCGGGATGGGTTGGTGGTTCGGATTGAGTACCTAAATCTTCCAAAGTCGTTACCAAACCTTTTCCGAATATCTGATACCAAACTCGATTTACCATCGTCCTTGCCGTTAATGGATTGTCTTCACTCACCAACCATTGCGCCAGACCCAAACGATTTGTTTGATATGTTTCATCCCAGGGGTTTAACGTTGAGGGAACTCCTGGAGAAACTTCTTCCTTTTTGATTAGCCAACTTCCGCGATCAAACAAATGTGTTTTCCTTTTCATAAAGTCTTTGTTTTCGACCATGATAGGGGTTAATAATTCGGGATTATTTAAAAGGGTAGTTACCGAATTTTCGATCTTTTTAAAACCGCTTTGTTCTTTTCCTGGAAGCTCTGGAACAAAAGCAAACCAATGCAAGGAGATTGCGATATCATTATATTGACTCCCGTTGTTTAATGTGGTTTTTAGAGAAGGATTAACAGCTTCAATATGGAGATCAAAGGGCTCTTCTAGCTCTTTGATCGAAATTTGGGCGTATTGATTTTTGGGATGGGTTAACCCTTGGGAGCCTGAACTGTTTAACTTCACACTCCCAATGATCTCACCATCCTCAGAATTTTTACGTAAGATCAAGGTGGTTTGTAAACGCGTAGGGCTATACTTGATATACATGCTTCTGTAATTCTGGCTATTTACATTTCTCAAAACAGCTTTTCCCTTATTTCTTAACGATAGGGTTACTCCGGAAACATAGCCTTCATCTGAATTAAACACTTCACTATTATGCGCCTGGTATTTGGGTTCAAGAAATTGAAAGAAATCCTTGTAAAAGTCGTGTGTTTTAGAGTCTCCATAATCAGAAATCCATTTCAAAACCGTTTCAATTTCTTTCTGATTCTCTTCGGAATACTGACGGAGATTGGGAGATTCATCCATCAAATCCTCATCTCGTGTATTGTTAAAAAAAGACAGTAACTGATAATATTCTTTTTGAGTAAAGGGATCATAGGGATGGTCATGACATTGGACGCAACTCATTGTCGTGCTCTGAAAAACATCGAAAGTGGTATTTACACGATCAATAACAGCTGCTGTCCGATATTCCTCATCCGAAGTTCCTCCCTCATCATTATTCATCGTATTTCGATGAAATGCTGTTGCCAGTAATTGATCGTAAGAAGGCATGGGTAGTAAATCTCCCGCAAGTTGTTCAATAGTAAATTGATCAAATTTCATATCACTATTTAGGGCGTTTATCACCCAATCTCTGTATTGCCAAATTGTTCTTCCTCGATCTGCTTCATAACCTTTTGTATCAGAATAGCGTGCCAAATCGAGCCACCAACTTGCCCATTTTTCACCAAAACTGGAAAGTGCGAGCAAGCTATCTATATATCCTTCATAAGATATTTTATTGTTAACATAAGCATCGAAAAGCGGCTTTTGTGGTGGAAGTCCTGTAAGATCGAATGCGGCTCTTCTTGCAAGAATACTGGGGGAAGCCTCAACATTGGGTTGAAGTTGGCTGTCCTCCATACGTGCTGCAATAAAATAATCCACTGGGGTTTGGAGAAAATTATTTTCCTCAAAAATTGAATTCACCTCAGGCAATTCTGTTTTAACAGGTGGAATATAAGCCCAATGAACTCCCCACTGAGCTCCCTGATCGATCCATTTAGTAAACAGCTCGATTTCCTCTTTACTTAAGGGGGGCTTCTCATAGGGCATCCTCAGTTCTAAATCCGTTTCATGCAGTCGTTGAATCATTCTACTTTGACGTGCATTTCCAGGGAGGATTGCTGGAGAACCTTCACTTGTGTTTCCCAGAGCATCTTTTTCAAATAAGAAACTAAAACCAGCATTTTTCTTTACTCCCCCGTGACAACTAATACATTTTTTATTGAGGATGGGTTTTATTTGGGTATTGAAATCGATTTTTTCTACCTGATTACAGGAAGAAAAAAACAGAAGACAGGCAAATAAACCTGAGAGAATAAAACCATTGAACTGTTTATCCATACTATAGTATCACCTTAGAAAATACACTTAAGGAATCCCCTTAACAACTTTCTGTTGTTAAGTTACTAATTTAAAATAATTTATCCTTTGGAAACAATTTTTGTAATGCACATTTATTCCTTGTGGGGTAATCCATTTTGAACTGCCAATAAATGCTTGATAAAACAAAAAACCTCTGAAATTTCAGAGGTTTTTAGAGTGCGGGTGAAGGGACTCGAACCCCCACGCCGTGAAGCACTAGATCCTAAATCTAGCGTGTCTACCAATTTCACCACACCCGCAGTTTGGTTTTAGACGGGGACAAATATAGTTAAGTTTTCCTATAAAATTTCCACTTCTAAAAAAAATACATTGGTTAGCTTTGTAACAATTCAAAACAAGCTTACCATGAATCTCACAACCGATCAAAAACGTTATTTGGAAGAATGGATGTCATTTTTAAGAATTCCATCTGTAAGTGCCGATCCAACCCAAAAAGAAGCAGTCCGTCAGGCAGCCGATTGGGTTAAAAATGCACTTGATAAAGTGGGATGTAATCATACGGAAATCATCCCTACAGCAGGTCATCCAATTGTTTATGGAGAACATTTAATCGATTCGAATTTACCCACAGTATTGGTTTATGGTCATTACGATGTGCAACCCCCAGATCCAGTTGAACTCTGGGAAAGTCCTCCTTTTGAACCTGTGATTAAAACCACCCCTCTTCATCCTGAAGGGGCTGTTTTTGCTAGAGGTGCTTGTGACGACAAAGGTCAAATGTTTATGCATATCAAAGCCTTCGAAATTATGAGAAATGAAGGGTCATTAGAATGCAATATCAAATTCATGATCGAAGGAGAAGAGGAAGTAGGCAGTAATCATTTAGAAGATTTTGTAAAAAACAATAAAGAAAAATTAGCTTGTGATGTGATCCTGATCTCAGATACAGGGATGATCTCTAGAGAACAACCTTCTATTTCGACAGGCTTACGCGGATTGAGTTATATGGAGGTTACCGTTACTGGACCCAATCGTGATTTGCACTCGGGTTTATACGGAGGTGCTGTAGCTAACCCAATCAATGTATTGTGTGTTATGATTGCACAATTGCACGATAAAAACAAACGGATTACTGTCCCTGGGTTCTATGACCAAGTTGAGGAACTTTCTTTAAATGAAAGAAAAGTCATGGCTGAAGCTCCTTTTCGTTTAGAAGAATTTAAAAAATCCATTGGAATTCAAGAGGTAACTGGTGAAGAGGGCTACTCCAATGAGGAAAGAAGAACTATACGGCCTACTTTAGATGTGAATGGTATTTGGGGGGGCTATACGGGTGAAGGTGCAAAAACCGTAATACCCAGCAAAGCTCATGCAAAAATTTCCATGAGATTAGTTCCCAATCAGGATTGGAATGAAATCAGTGACTTATTCCGAAAACATTTTCAATCTCTTGCTCCAAAGGGCGTAACGGTTAGTGTTCAAACCCACCATGGGGGGTATGCCTACGTTACTCCAACAAATAATATCGCTTATCAGGCAGCTCATCAAGCTTATTTTGAAACTTTTGGAATTGCTCCTATTCCTAGCCGAGGAGGGGGAAGTATTCCAATCGTACCCATGTTTGAAAATGAATTGGGAGTGAAGTCAATATTAATGGGCTTTGGTCTAGATTCCGACGCGATTCACTCTCCGAACGAACACTTTGGCCTATTTAACTTTTTTAAAGGAATTGAAACCATTCCGAGGTTTTACTCTCATTATTGTGAACTTCAGAAGAAAACGAATTAAACCATGAATAAGTCGGCCGCTATACCGTCAGTTAAAAATTTGGCTTTTTTAGAAATTTTCATAAAATCACCATCCCAATAAAAGTTACGCGAATCGAAGTGTCTTTCTGCCTGTTCTTCCAAATAGCGCCCGTATTGAAGTCCAAAAGTTTGCCGAACATAAGCGAGTGAAATACCATCAATCGTACGAAGCCCGGTCATTAAATATTCATTGTACTGATCCTTTACGCTGAGTACCTCTTGTTCATAGGGCAGTTTGTTTTCTTGAATTGCCTTAAGGTAGAGTTGATTATTGGAAACATTCCACTTTCTGATCGTTTTACCATCATAACTATGGGCTGCAGGTCCAATCCCTAAATAAGGTTTCCCTTTCCAATAGTTTTGATTATTGACAGAAAAATAATCCGGTTTTCCAAAATTTGAAAACTCATAATTTACGTATCCAGAAGCATCCATTTTCTCAATCATCAATTGGTATTGATCTTGAACCTCCTCCTCGGATACCAATACCACTTCTCCTTTTTTTACTTGATTAAATAATGCTGTATTTTCCTCTACGGTAAGGGCGTAGGCGGATAGGTGCGGCGGATTAAAACTCAAAGCAATGTCAAGATTTTTCTCCCAAGAATTTAAATTTGAATAGGGCATGCCATAGATCATGTCCAATGTGAAATTTGGAAACAGTTTTACAATTAAATCGAGAGCTTCTAGAGCTTGTTTTGCTCTATGTGCCCTGTTCATTACGAGCAACTCTTTTTCGTAAAAGGACTGAACTCCCAAACTTAATCTATTGATTCCTGCATTTTTAAGTCCAACTAAATAAGTTATCTCAACATCGTCCGGATTCACCTCTAAAGTAACCTCCACTTTGGGGTTTAGTTGGAAATGTTTTTGAACAGTAGTGATCATTGCTTCAATTTTTTGAGGCTGCAACAAAGAAGGGGAACCTCCACCAAAATAGATGCTTTCAATGGGCAAATTGACTTCATTGGAACGGAGATGGAGTTCTTTTTCCATTGCCGTCCACATGGTGTCTCTATTTTTTGAGTTGGTAGAAAAATGGAAGTTACAGTAGTGACAGGCTTGTTTGCAAAAGGGATAATGGAAATAGAGATTTGACATCTTTAAAACAATTCCGATCTAGGATTTTACTTTTTTTGGATTTTGACTTACAAATGCGCTCCAACCCGTGTACCCTTTTTCATTTGCAGGCTTCCCCCTATTGTAGTAATGACAAACTGCAGCAGCAAGCCCGTCTGTAGCATCTAAATTTTTAGGGAGCGTTTTAATTTTAAGTAATTGCTGCAGCATTTTAGCGACTTGTTCTTTCGATGCATTTCCATTTCCTGTGATTGCCATTTTAATTTTTTTAGGGGAATATTCCGTAATGGTAAGTTCTCTCGACAAGCCAGCAGCCATTGCAGCTCCTTGAGCCCTGCCTAACTTGAGCATGGATTGAACGTTTTTCCCGTAAAAAGGAGCTTCCAGTGCCATTTCATCTGGATTGTACTCTTCAATTAGCTCTAATGTCCTTCTAAAAATATGATGCAGTTTTAAAAAGTGATTGTCGTATTTTTTTAAATGCAACTCATGCATTTGAATCATCCGCATGGAATTTTGATTTACAGCAATTAATCCAAACCCCATTATCGTTGTCCCTGGATCAACGCCCAAAATAATTTGCTCCTCTTGCATTAGTTAGATTCCTGAGCTAGAATTCGAATCGGCAATTGAAATTCAGAAACCACAAAAATGCCCACGTTCGACTTGATTGCCGGTTTTGCTTGTGGAAGCTGATTAACTGCATCCTTCAAGATCTTTTCAAAATCAGGCAGGGCGTCTCTTAGCGCATTTGATATATCAACGGTCATTAAAGAAAAATACCCCTTTTCATCTACCCTTAGGGTTGCCAAAACTTCTTCCTCTATTCGCTGAGAAGCTACAGGAGTAGTTTTTAAAAGAAATTCTTTAATTGTTGATGTAACGATCTCTTTAAAACAAGTATTCATCTCATCGGCTTCCTTCCCTTCACACACTTCAAAGCTTGGACCAATATCAGTTGAAGTCCAACTAGAGGCTTTTGCTATTTCTTGACTTGAAACTGTTGTTGACTCAAATAAGTGACAGCCTGAAAACATAAAAAAAGAAATCAGGATGAATACAAATGAAGTAAATGCTGTTGATTGATTCATTTAGATAAAAATATCATTTAAAGTTACAATTTTTATTTATTTTGGACTTTGAATTGCCCCTTTTAAGAATCTAAATCAATATTTCAGCTCTTGGATCTTTTATTAATTTTTATTGCAGGCATCTTTATTTTATTGGGAATTGCGGGTAGCTTTCTGCCTGTCATTCCCGGACCACTGACCTCTTGGGCTGGAATTTTGATACTCCGTTTCGTGACAGCGATCACTATCACTAATGAATTTCTGCTTAGTAGCTTTTCCATTGCTTTATTTATTTTTTTACTTGATATTTTTATACCGATTGTTGGAGCAAAAAAATTTGGAGGAGGAAAAGGAAGCACCTATGGAGCATCTATTGGCTTACTAATCGGGATTCTTTTTTTAGGACCTTTTGGCATTATCATTGGCCCTTTTTTAGGTGCTTTTGCGGGTGAGCTTATCGTTAATAAAAACAATCAAAAGGGAGCCCTAAAAGCTGCTTTTGGTTCACTTCTGGGTTTTTTATCCGGTGTTTTTCTAAAATTTATTATTGGACTGGCTTTTTTTTATTATTACCTCCGCTTCTTATGGGTTGCACGAGAAGGATTATTTTAAAAAGATAAAGCAACCCCTTTCACCAAAAAATTCAATCAAACCACAACACTATATTTATTTAATGAATGTTGTTGTATGCCATAAGCACATTTTAATGCTTTTCTACTTAAAATGTAGGGCGTTTTTGGGAAAGGAGTTTACTTTATACATAGGTTTTTTGAGTAGTATTAAATTCTTGCGCTTCGTCTTTTATAGATAATTCACCAATGGAATTCATCCATACTTTTATTGGATTATGTGTGAGCCAACCTGTTTTTCGCTGACCAAAATTATTGATCCGTATGTAAAAAGGAGGCACCGTAATATTCGTATCGTTATGATGAACCAATCTAAATTCATAAAATTTACTCGATAACTTCTGAACCCGATACAAATGTTTTGCAAGAAAACTTTTAGACACCAAATTCAAATTTATTTCTGTTTGTTCTGTCTGTAGAAGAAATAAATCGTTGATCTGAAGAGTCGTAATAAATTCCTGTCCATCTTCGGGCAATTGAACAATGGCCTCTTTGGAGCTTATCCTTTGAATTGCATCCCAAAAACTCACGACCTCTTCACAGTATTCTCCGTTTTTATTTAAATAGATTAAAACGTGATGATTATTCCTAAGGTTAACAAACTGATTGATTCCTTTCTTTAATTGAACTACACCAGAAAGACTCTCCCGAATCCGAACTTTTTTAATTGGAACAGGATCTCCATTAGTGTTAGTTAAAAATACTTTAGGAACCTGATAGCCCTCGTCATCCTGACTAAAAAATGCTTTGCTGGGGATGTTTTCTCCTTGAAAGCCCCCTGAATTTTCAACAGCTTCAATTACAGTGTTTCGAATTACAGGATCAACAATTTTTAAAACTTGTTTTTTGGTTTTTAATTGAGATAAGTTTTTGCGAATATGAAAAGCTTCCTGCTGATCTTCAGGAGAAATTCTTTTCCCCATGATAGTTTCTTTGTGTAAAGAACCACGAACAGCTAAACAATAATTTTCATAAACCGTATCCCCTGCTTTAGTTAAGAGCTTTCTGGAGGTCTTTAATTTATTTACCTTTTTATGAGAAACCAAAATCGATTGTAACTGATCTTCTAAATCTTTTCTGAAACCCTTATAAGGTTCTGGAAAAGAATTTCTTTTTGTTGAGTTGTGGTATTTATTATCCTCAGTTAAAAACTGTATATATTCTATGGTTCTGTTTGCATTAATATAGGAGAGAAGCGCTGGAAATCGATAGTCAATTTGTGGATTTTCGTATACGGCTGCGTCAAAGAGTTTATTTAATCTCCATTTCTCAAAAAATAAAAGCGTGGACTGACCAGGAGAAATACTCACTTTGGAGATTCCCTTAGAAAGATAATTTTTAAGTTCTCTACTTAAAGTATTGTTATCTGACATTTGATGTTTGAGCGGATCCCTGTGATTGTGTTTTTTTATAAATCGCTTGAATTTTCTGTAACTGGAAGGAAAAGCTTTTGTATTCGAAAATAATCTTGCTGCTCGCTTGACAACAACGGACCAATTTTCAGGTGAATACGTATTAAAATACTCGTAGGGACTGTGCTCTATAATGTTAGAGGAAAAAGATTTAAGACAAAGGGTCTTATTCCAATGACTGTCGTTTAGAGAATATTTCCAAGGTTGGATATAAACTACTTCTACCGCCTCGGTAAACAACTCATCCAAAGAAATATGAGCACCTGTATAGGGACAGGTTTGTTTACACTCTTCCCATAACTCGTATTTGGTTAGGTTCATTGGGGTGATGTTCTCGGCGCGTTCTCCGAGTAAAGAAATGTGGCGCTCTCTGAGTTTACTTCTTCGAGTTTGATCTAAGAGGTAGAGGTATCTTTGATATTTATTGAATTTAATATTCGCACTTAACTCCCCACGAATTTCCTCTATAGGACCGTATTCTTCAATAAGTTCATTAAGAATTTTTCGTAATTGGAAAGTAGCATTTATCAGGTGGGTGTTTTTTAAGGAGCGAATTTCCTTATCTGCATTTTTATCTATTGGAAATTTTGGAAGGAGTTTTATCTTTTTGTCTTCGATTTCAAGCCCATACAGTTTCGATATCTGAAAACAGTTAAGTTGCATTTCATCCTCTAAAAACTCTTGTAATTTTGATACGAAATCATCGTTTTTATTGTCTTTGTACAAAGACAAGACCGTATCAACTATATATCGAACGTCTTTGAGGTCAATGGTTTCCCAATGCTCCCCAAAACAATTTTTAACCCCCGCCAAAATTACAGCGAGGTCATAAACTAATCCATACTTCAAAAAGTATAAGATATTGTTTGCTGCTTTTTTACTGATTGGCGCATAGTTTTTATCCAATTGAATTCCTGCAATTCTTTTGGCTTGGTAGTCATCAAATCCCCAATGCTCAATAAAATAAGTTCTAAGTTTACTCTCATCGTTGAAAAAGTAGAGTGCATGCCAGATATCTTCACGGTCTTTTTCACTCAATTCAAACCATTTTGTACCAAAAAGCTGTGGGCTTGAAAGTGCTCCATTTACAAATGAGCCTCTTATGATTTCATTTTCTTTTATGTTAAATTGTCCTTCATTTTGCTCAAAAAGATAGATGACACGAGAAAATTCAAATCGGCTATGGGTCAAAAAATAATCAACTGCAGTATTGCGGTCCCGAGGGGAAAGGAATAAACCATTCCTCTTAAGAGAATTCGCCCATCGATATGCTAACAATTCTTGAAAGCTCAAACTGGATACACAACATTTTGTTTTTTTTGGTTCATACGGACACCTTCCTAATTTGTGCTTTTGAGACTTTAGTGGTCTTTGAAAAAAGATAGCCCCATTGTCCGTTATCGAATACGGTCCTTCACCGATGAGTTGTTGTTTTAATTCAAGAGTAAGTTCTGGGTGATAGGCTTGCTGAAAATCCCAAATCGCATGGAGTTCTTCTTGAAACATTTCTCTTGTGAGGTATCTGTTTCGAATTCGATCGTTTGTGTAGTGATACGTTTCATTCTCTTTGGGGAGTAAACTATGTAAGTAACTTCCTAAGCTTTTTTTCTTTAAATAATCCTGTGTATAGTTGATTCCTCGTCTGTGGTGCATCGGAGAACCGTGGTATAAAATATTATCCTTTCTGCCTCGATTTCTCTCCGAAACGGGAAATCCCCTTCTGAGGGCTACCTGATAAAACAACCGTCCTAACTCCATCAAATCTAATGGCGTTTCAGTTGCTTTGGCCCGCAAACCATATGGGTTCAATTCAAGCCAAGTTTTTAAACTGTCTAATGGAAAAGTTTTCTCTTTTTTAAGGATCTCTAATTCTATCACGGAGATCGGACACATTTGATTCTTATGAAGTAACTCAATTACTTTCACCTTTCGTTTTCTTCTTCGCTCGTATCGAAGTCGAGTGCTGCGTTTTGTTCTTTTAAATGCTCTTTTGGAAAGTTCTCTTTTTCCAGATCCGTAATTTTCACATGCCAAAGGAAAAATTCGACTCCCCATAGAAATTATTTTCATTGAATTAGAATCAATGAGTGTCCACCCTATGGCGTTTACATCTATAGAAAGTCCGAGTAGATTTGGCATTGTTTATTTTATTTTATAGTTTAGCGATTCAATCTTATCACAATAAGGCTAAATGCCGTAGATGAATTCTTAAATCCCGCTTCGGTGGGATTTTTTATTTTCTATGGAATCCGTCATGAAATTTGATTCAATCTGAGAATGAAACTCAAGGAGTAAATCATATAGATCCCAAACGGTTTTTTTGGTATCTACTTGAGCTAACTCAAATCTGTCTCTGTACTCTTGAGCAAATTTTAAAGCAAATCCCTTGATGTTTTCATTGATGTATTCTTTTCTGTTCAATATGTTCAGCCTAAAAGCTGTAAGCACCGCAGTATACGAATTGCAAGCACCCAGCTTTGAATAAATACTTTTACAGTGCTTTTTATAGGATGCTTCCAAAATACCCATAAGGGTTTGAATGAATTCATACCCCAATCCTAGAGCCAATGATTTTAAAATCATCAGCTCAGAGGCATCGAGGTTTTTATATATTCGGGGTTGGGTTTTAAGATTTAGAGTCATTTTAAATTTAGTTTGGGGCAATTCACTTTTCACTTTACAGCCCACAATTTGGCATTATTATTTGTTGTTTTTATAAAATTGTTAATGAACTATGAGTATTATGTTATCTTCGGTCTGATTAGTGTCATTTGCGGATTTTTGACACAGTATTTGTGAGTAGGAATATTCCTACATAGTTTGCCCAGTAAACAAATTCACTGAAAGATTAGTATTTTTGTTTTTCAATTGAAATTCTATGGAATTATTTATCATCACTTTTGGTCTTATTTTTCTCGCATTTGCTGGAATTTCTATCAAGATTTGGGCAAAAAAAGACGGGGAATTTTCAGGGACCTGTGCCAGTCAAAGTCCCTTTTTAAACAAGGATAATCAGCCTTGTGGTCTTTGTGGGAAAATGCCTGAAGAAGCCGATTGTAAAAACCCAATCGCCCATAATAATTGAATTTAGCTTTAAGATACATGGGTCAAGACCACGATGATATTTTAAAAGCAAAGGCAAACGATCAAATTGCTTTCAACGATTTATTTAATAGACATTGGGATTTGGTTTATGGTTTTTTAGTAACCAAAACCGCAGACCCCAATAAAGCTGAGGAGCTAGCTATCGAAGTTTTCTCAAAGGCCTTTGATCGGATTGCAAGCTTTGACGACAAACAAACTTTTTCTTCATGGATAGTTACTATTGCAAAAAACCACCACATCGACAAGTTTAGAAGTTCTAAAAAGCGTTCAAAAGCGACGGATCATGTTTCTGAAATGAATGCCATGGAAATCTCCAGTCTAGATCCATCCCCTGAAGAACTCCTGATTTCGAATCAGAACTTAGATCATGTTTTAACTCAGATTAAGTCATTAAAAGAAGATTATAGAACGATTTTAAAACTCCGATATTTTGACGATCTTTCCCTCAAGCAAATTGAAGAAACCTTAAATGAACCTGCGTCCACGGTTCGGGTAAAGCTTTTTCGTGCGAAAAAAATGTTATCTAACAAATTAAAACTTGAGTAAGCTAAATTTATCAAAATTAGGTCCTGGACTCTTGTTCGCAGGGGCTGCAATAGGAGTCTCCCATTTAGTCCAATCTACACGAGCAGGGGCCGATTATGGCTGGGGTCTGGTTTGGGCACTCTTGTTAATTAATTTGTTTAAATATCCTTTTTTTCAATACGGTCCGCGCTATTCTCAAGCAACTGGTGAAACCCTTTTAGACGGCTACTACAAACTTGGAAAAGGCTATTTATGGGCTTATTTTATATTAAATATGGCAACGATGTTTACCATACAAAGTGCCGTTACTATAGTCACCGCAGGACTGGCAGCAACTTTATTTGGATGGACTACTGATATCGTGACTTGGGGAATTGTAATTACACTGAGTTGTAGCTTCATTTTGGTGCTGGGTAAATACCAATGGTTGGACAAACTCATCAAAGTCATTATGCTTGTTTTGGCAGTCAGTAGTATACTTGCGGTTAGTGTTGCATTTATGAAAAACGACACTCCTATACCCCTTGAACAAATTTTCCCCGAGGCTTCTGGTCTTTTGTTTTTAATTGCATTTCTGGGTTGGATGCCAGCCCCATTGGACATTTCAATTTGGCATTCTATATGGACACTAGAAAAAAATAAAATGTCTACAAAAAATTCGCTTAAAGAGAGTCTTTTTGATTTCAATGTGGGTTACATTGCTACCATCATCTTGGCACTTTGTTTTTTAGGTTTAGGTGCTTTAGTAATGTACGGCTCGGGATCTCAATTTTCTAATCAGGGAGGAGCGTTTGCCCAACAATTAATTGAACTCTACACCTCTAGCTTGGGTCAAGCTGCCTATGGGATTATCGGAATTGCTGCTTTTACTACCATGCTAAGCACAACCCTTACAACCTTAGATGCTTCCCCCAGAGCAATGTCTAGAACAGTTCAGCTTTTATTTAAAAAAGAGCATCGGAATTATTATTTACATTGGATGGTAATCCTGACCCTTGGTACAGCTTCCATTTTCTTTTTCTTACTCTCTGAAATGGGACAACTCGTTCAAATTGCTACAGTCCTTTCCTTTATTACTGCTCCTCTCTATGCTTTTTTAAACTACCGATTAGTTACCAGTGAGGCCATGCCCAAAAAATACCAACCTAAAATTGGACTTCGAATTCTCAGTATTTCAGGATTGTTATTTTTGACTGGTTTTACCCTCTTTTATCTTTTGAGTCTCTAGTCAAGAGTTTGTATCTTTGCCAAAAAGAAGCGTGATGGAGGTTAGTGAAAAAGAAATTAAGCATCAGAAAAAACCCGATTGGATTCGAGTAAAACTTCCTACAGGAAAAAAATACACCGAATTAAGGGGCTTAGTTGATCAGTATAAACTAAACACAATATGTACTTCTGGAAGTTGTCCTAATATGGGAGAATGCTGGGCAGAAGGTACAGCAACCTTTATGATCTTGGGGAATATCTGTACCCGTTCATGCGGTTTTTGTGGAGTACAAACAGGGAGACCCGGTGCAGTAGATTGGTCTGAACCCGAAAAAGTTGCGAATTCCATCAAAATAATGAAAATCAAACATGCGGTAATTACCTCTGTGGACCGAGATGATTTAAAAGATATGGGATCTATCATTTGGGCAGAGACAGTTAATGCGGTTCGACGAATTAGTCCTGGGACAACTATGGAGACTCTTATTCCTGACTTCCAAGGAAACACTCGAAATATTGATCGTATTGTAAATGTTGCTCCTGAAGTTGTTTCTCACAATATCGAAACAGTGAAACGTCTTACTCGTAAAGTTCGAGTTCAAGCTAAATACGAAACCAGTCTCCATACACTTGAATATCTTAAAGACCAAGGAATCCAAAGAACAAAGTCTGGGATAATGCTTGGTTTGGGAGAAAAAGAAGAAGAAGTTATGGAGGCACTTCACGACTTGAGAAAAAGAAAAGTTGATGTGGTTACGATGGGACAGTATTTACAGCCCAGTAAAAAACACCTCCCTGTCCAAGAATTTATTAGTCCGGATCGTTTTAAAAAACTTGAAGCTTTCGCTTTAGATCTTGGATTCAGACATGTAGAGAGTGGTCCACTAGTTCGTTCCTCCTATAAAGCGCATAAGCACATTGCTTAAAGGATCTCTATTTTCTTTTTTATAAGAGTAAGAAATTCAGTTTCCATAACACTATTTATAAATTCCATTTGGATGGGCAAATAATACAATAGCTCAGGATCTAATTGGTTTTTTAGACGTGCAAAATCTTTTTCTGTTGTCAATACCAAACTTTGTTTTCGATGGATGTGAATTTGAGAAATATCCTCTTGGGTAAAAACGTGATGATCCGGGAAGCAGAGATGTTTGAAATTTAAGTTCAAACTTTTTAGATACTCCAAAAGTGGTTTGGGATCAGCGATACCCGTGACCAAGAGAAAATCAGCAGGTAATTTTGTAAGTTTTATTTTTTTTACTCCACCAATTACATCGGTAGAGTAAGCGGTTTTTGCAAAAAACACCTGCTGGTTTGGAGCAGGACAAAGTTTCTGTTTGAAATTCATCATTTGCTCTTCCGTAAGGGTTTCAGGACATTTTGTTACTAGAATACCCTCTGCCCTTTTTGCCCCTGACTGAGGTTCTCTAAGTTGACCTATGGGGAAAAGTTCGTCTGAAAAATAGGGTTGGTGATAGGTTGTGGTTAAAAGCAATACATGAGGTTTTACATATCGATGTTGCATCACATCATCCAACAACAAAAGATCGATCTGGGTTTTTTGATTCAAAAGCCACTGTATTCCAAGGACTCTCTTTTCTGAAACCAAAACTTGAATTTCATTGTGATTTGAAAAAAACTGTAAAGGTTCATCTCCAATCGTCGAAGCCGTGCTTGAGGAATCTGCAATCTGAAGTCCGCGAGTTTGCCTTCCATACCCTCTACTCAAAACAGCAATCTTATGGTCTTTCTTAAAAGCAGAAATTAAATACGCTATGACTACAGACTTTCCTGTACCTCCTACTGCCAAGTTCCCTACACCAATACTGGGGAAGGGAATGTGCTGACTTTTAATTAATCCCCAATCAAATAAAGCATTTCGAAACTTTAAAATTCCGCTGTATAGCATAATCACTGGAAAAAGGAAAACTCGTAAGAAATTCATGCCCATGAAGATAAATATTATATTTGTGAACATTCATTACTATGCCAACAATACAACACATAATTGACCTTTTAGACGAATGGGCACCTCCAGCTTATGCAGAAGATTTTGACAATGTAGGCCTACTCGTTGGTGATGCTTCAAAATCGTGCACTGGAATTCTGGTCAGTTTAGATTGCATAGAGACTGTGGTAGAAGAAGCCATCGATACCCATTGTAATTTAGTGGTCTGTTTTCATCCTATTGTTTTTTCAGGTTTAAAAAAAATAACAGGCAAGGATTATGTTGAGCGAGTTGTTTTGAAAGCCATACGAAATGATGTTGCAATTTATGCATTGCATACTCGATTAGACAATCATCCTGATGGAGTAAATCGAATCCTAGTTAATCGGTTAAAAATACAAAACAGTCGTGTGTTAATTCCCAAACCTTCTGGTTTAAAAAAACTAAATACGTATGTCCCCAAAAAAAATAGTGCTGCTGTACTACAGGCATTGCATAGTGCAGGGGCTGGTGCCATCGGGAATTACAGCGAATGTAGTTTTACCCTTGAGGGTACAGGTCAGTATAAAGGAAATGAAATCAGTGACCCCCATCTGGGAAAACCTTTAGAGAAAACTCAGGTGGATGAAGTTCAAATTCAAGTCGTTTTTGAGTCCTATTTAAATCAACACATTCAAAAGACACTTCTGGAAGCCCATCCTTATGAAAGTGTAGCCTACGAAATTTATAGTCTTGACAATACCCTTAGTACAGTTGGGATGGGAAGAATAGGAAAGTTTGCTGAGCCTATGGAAGAAGGTGCATTTTTAACTTATGTAAAACAACACCTTAATGTAAATTTGATTAAACACAGTCCTTTCATTGGAAAAAAAATCGAAACTATCGCCGTTTTGGGGGGCTCTGGCAGTTTTGCTATTGCTCATGCAAGGCAACAAAAAGCGGATGCTTTCATAACCGCAGACCTCAAATACCATCAATTTTATCAAGGAGAAAAAACGATGCTTCTCCTCGATATCGGGCATTATGAAAGTGAACAGTATACCAAAAATTTGATATTTGATTATCTTACCAAAAAAATGCCTAATTTTGCAATCGTTTTATCAAGTGTTAAAACAAATCCTGTTAATTATTTCTAGCTATGACTAAAAAAACTGAAGTATCCGTCGAAACCAAATTGAGAGCATTATACGACTTACAATTAATCGACTCTAGAATTGATGAAATTAAAAATCTTCGTGGCGAACTTCCACTAGAAGTTGAAGATTTAGAAAACGAAATTCAAGGACTTTCTCTCAAACTAGAAAAAATTAAAGCAGAAGTAAGCGAAGACGAACATGAAATTTCAGAAAAAAAGCTGACCATTGAAAACGCTAAAGAACTTCTCAAAAAGTACGAGGAAAAACTAAAAAATGTTAGAAACAATAGAGAATACAATTCTATCGTAAAAGAACAAGAGTTTCAAGAACTTGAAATACAATTAGCGGAAAAGAAAATTAAAGAGCATACTGCAAGAATTGAGAACAAACAGATTGCCTTAAACGAAGTAAATGAACGTTTAGAGGAACGCAATGCCCACCTGAAAGCCAAAAAAGGAGAACTGGATGCTATCTTAAAAGAAACTCACAAAGAGGAAGATATTCTGCAGAAAAAATCTACCGAATTTGAAAAACAAATTGAAGAACGATTAATCACCGCTTATAAGCGCATTCGAGCAAGTGTAAAAAATGGACTTGCTATCGTTCCCGTTGAGCGAGGTGCCTCTGGAGGGTCTTATTTTTCCATTCCCGCACAAGTTCAACTGGAAATTGCATCGCGCACTAAAATCATTATGGATGAACACAGTGGGCGGATTCTTGTAGATCCAGATCTTGCAAAAGAGGAATTGGAAAAAATCCAAAAAATTATTGGCGGGTAAAGGCTCCGATTATTCCCAATAATCGTAAACCAAAACCGATTCTGTAAACGGCACAAAAAGTTTGACAAAAGCTTGATGTATCGGATGAGGTAGGTAAATACTATCACGATCTCTTGAGGTGCTAAATTTCATAGTTAAGCTATGTGTGTACTCTCTGTTTAATCCTTCCGGAGATGTATTGGGTCCAAAATTCAAACTTTCTACCCCTGGAATTTGTTGTAAGCTATAGGCACTGTCGGTAATTGACTGTAGATCTGAAGTAGTGATCGTGGGTTTAAAATCAATTAAAACCAAATGAACAATTTTCTTCGTGTTTTTGTGCCCTGAATAGGTTATGTTTTTCTGACTTGAAACATATAAATATCCTACTACAAAAGTGAGACAATAGAATATTCCTAGGATTAAGAAGGACATTCGATCTGTAATACCAATTTTTTTCACGGATAAAATTTTCTCTAATGTATAGATTTTTATGAGAAAGGAATATTGAAGGAAAAAAAATCTGCCCAAATTCTAGAGATTTTTAACAAACACTCATAACTAACCATCAAAATGAAAATAGAACCGGGCAGATTCTAAACATAAACCAAATCATTGTTATACTATAGACTCTTGATTTGTATAAAAGTTACTTACTCGTATGATAAAAAAGTGTTAAAAAAACCATCCTTTATAGTCTCCTTGCTTATTGGGTGTAACAAACCTCTATTTTTACAGAAACAGGATTCTAATTAAAATTTCAAAAAATGATTTGTATAAATGCGAATATTCCTAGTGAAGTATGTGAAATTGACGATGAATTAAAAGCCATTTATCACAGCAAAGACACCTTTTGTATATGGGTTTTTAAGAGTAGAACCGAGCGGAATAAATTTATGGATGAAACAAAAGGAATGCTCAAAAAAGAAAGAGAAGATCATTATATTTCGAATTACCAATGAAAAAACCTCACTTAAAAAAGTGAGGTTGATGTGGTGGGCGCTAAGGGATTCGAGCCCCTGATCCCTATTTATGCAGTTAACTTTCCATTGATAGCCCATGTTTTGGGGTAGTTCAGAGGTTTTAAAAAAAGAAGTTTTAGAAACTGTTAATTTAATATCGATTTAGTTGTAAATTTTTATATGAAATATATCGTTTGTGAACAGCCAGGGGAATTTGTTTTGAAAGAAAAACCATTACCTATTAGAAAGCCCAGTGAGGCACTTTTGAAGATAAAAAAAGTTGGGATTTGCGGAACCGATTTACATGCTTATTCAGGGAATCAAGCCTTTTTTAGTTATCCACGAATATTAGGCCATGAACTTGCTGCAGAAGTGGTGGAAATTGATCCTAATGAAAATGACATAGTGGCTGGTGACAAAGTGGTAATCATGCCTTACCTAAGTTGTGGAAACTGCATATCGTGTACTAACGGGAAAACGAATTGTTGCACCAATATTCAAGTGCTGGGTGTTCATACCGATGGAGGTATGCAAGAATATATCTCTGTTCCCTCTCGTATTTTACTCAAAACCAATACCCTTTCCTATGAGGAAATGGCCATCGTTGAACCCTTGGCAATCGGCGCTCATGCAATTCGAAGAGCTGAACTACAACCAGGAGAACTTATCGCTGTAATGGGATGTGGTCCTATTGGAATTGGAATTATGAAGCTGGCTCAACTACAAGGAGTCCAAGTCATTGCCATTGATGTAAACGAGCAAAGGCTTCACTATGCTAAAGAAACGATTGGTGTAGATTATGTTGTCAAAGTCGGTCCCAATGCCATCAATGAAGTTGCTCAAATAACTGATGGGAATTTATGTGCCGCTGTTTTTGATGCATCTGGTAATAAAATAGCCCTGGAGACAGGACCCGATTATATGTCCCATGGTGGGCGGTTTGTTTTGGTTGGATTATATAAAGGAGAGCTTACTTATACACATCCAAAAATACACGCCAAAGAAACAACGATATTGTGCAGCAGAAACGCCACTTTAGAAGATTTTAATCACGTGATTAGTGTAGTAGATCAGTTCCCCACTAACTCCTTTATTACACATAATGTACATTTTACCGAAATGATTACTCATTTTGAGCAATGGCTTAAGCCCGAAAGCAGAGTGATGAAAGCAACTGTACATTTCTATAGCGAATAGCATCAAGTCTTAAGAATTTAGAAATCGTGGAAATAAAAAAGGGACGTCTGTTAGACGTCCCTTTTAAGTGTGTGGGCGCTAAGGGATTCGAACCCCTGACCCCTTGGGTGTAAACCAAGTGCTCTGAACCAACTGAGCTAAGCGCCCCATTTTTGTTTCAATGAGAACGCAAATATAAAATTAATACAGTAATTCTCTACTATTCGAATCTTTATTTTACTAGTTTTTCTCTTGAAGGTACTCCATAACCTCAGCCACTACAAAAGTACTCCCACAAACTAAAATCATATCTTTTTGATTGGCTACACTTTTGGCTTCATTATATGCCTCAGCTACTGTCTTATAATACTGAATATCCAAGGGACTAGTTTTCAATTCCATTTGGATGTTTTCAACACTTAATGCCCTTGCCAATTGTGGAGCCGAAATGTAAAAGTGTGCCTCAGAAGGCAAAAGAGCAATTAATTCTTGAACGTTTTTCCCTTGTACAAATCCGAGCACGATATATAATTTCTCGTAAAGGCTGGTTTTAAGTTGTTTTGCGATTTCAGTGAGTCCCTCTGCGTTATGTCCTACGTCAAGAACAGTATAAGGTTCTTGAGCGATGACCTGCCATCTCCCTTGAAAACCCGTTTTTGAAATAACGTTCCGCAATCCTTCTTGAATATGCTCTGGAGTTAAATTTTCGATAGAAAGTCTCTTTAAAGCTTGAATCGCTGTTCGCATATTTTCGTTTTGATAACTTCCTTTTAAATCGGTTTCCCAAAAACCAGACAAGGTTTCAGCATAGTAAAGTGGAGAATTTTTAGATTGAGCAATTTCCTCAAAAACCTCTTGGGTTTCAATATCTTTTTGACCGATCACTACAGGTACGTTTTCTTTAATGATTCCTGCTTTTTCCCTAGCTATGAGTGCCCGAGTACTTCCTAATATCTCTGTGTGATCTAAACCAATCGTTGTAATTACAGAAAGTATGGGCAGGATAATATTAGTTGCGTCAAGTCGCCCTCCCAGTCCAACCTCAATTACTGCAAAATCGACTGAAGCTTTTTGAAAATAGGAATACGCCAACCCAACAGTCATTTCAAAAAAAGAAACTTGATTTTCCTCGAAAAAGTTTTGATGTGAATGGACAAAATGGATAACCTCAACTTCCGGGATTTTTTCTCCATTAATTTTAATGCGTTCTCTGAAATCAAGTAAGTGGGGAGAGGTATACAGTCCGACACGATACCCCGCACACTGAAGTGCGGCGGCGATCATACTAGATGTAGAACCCTTACCATTGGTACCCGCAACATGTATGGATTTAAATGATTTATGGGGTTCCCCAAGATGAACATCCAAACTTTGCATGCGTTCTAGTCCTGGTCGATAGGCTGCAATGCCCACCCTCTGATACATGGGAAGTTTGGAAAACATCCAACTCACAACTTCTTGATAAGTCTTCAATGTTTATTCTCCTAATTTAAATTGAATCACTACAAATCCGATTTGCTCTGCTGGTGCGTTGTTGTCCGGAAACCATTGATGAAGAAAAGCAGTTTTACGTGCTGGTTCGAGCAAACAGGGATGCGTGTTGGTACTTCCTTTAACTCCGGGTTCTGCTTGAACAACCTCTCCTTGATTGTTTACTGTTATACGAACTACAACCGTACCCTCTTGATTACATTCTTGAACAACTTTTCCATTTGATCGAAGATTTCTTCCATTCAGACCATAGCCTTTCCCTTCACCTCCAAGACCTACAGTATTGTAATAGCTACTTGAATAAGGATTTCCTTCTATTTTTCCTTTATCGCCCTGTTCAATGTCATCTCCCTCCCCTTGGTTTTCCTCACTTGTTTCGGGTTGCCTCTTTAACAGATTGGACACCACACTTTTCGTTGCTTCGGAGACTTTTGGAACTTCTTTTTCTACGGGGGGAGTTGTACTCGGTTCTTTACTTTCAGAAATAGGTTCTTGAATAGGCTTCTTCGCTTCGTCTTTTGGAATCACTACGGGAGACTCTTTTTCTGTCAAAACCGATTCTTGCACTTCTTTTGTCTTGACTTCTGGTGGGGAAGTTTCCCTTTTTTCAGGAAGCTCTTGGGGTTGCTCCTCTTGGGGAACACTTTTCTGAATTGGTTTTTGGGGTTGAATATCTCCCCTGCCCTGAGCTAAAGTCCCAAAATTCACTTCCATTCCATAACTTATCGGAGGATCGAAATAGGTTAACCCCAATACAAAAAACAGAAGCAATAACAAACACCCCAATACCGTGGTCAGTACCGCAGATTTCTTTTTATGTGGTGTATCTAAAAACTTCATCTTTTCCGATTTTAGGGAGTATCCACCGCCAGTACAACCTTAATTCCATTCTTGTTTGCAATATTCATTACATATACCACTTCTTGAATAGCAACTTGTTGTTCTGTTCTTAAAACTAACGAAGGGGTTTTTACACTCGATAAAATCTGAATTAATTCAGTTTCCAAAGCGCCTTTTTGAACACGTTCCGCGTTGATATAAAACTGATTCCTGTTATTGATTGTTACGGCTACAGTGTTTCGATTTTCCGTTTTTCCCTCCCCTTGAGGAAGTTTTACCTCTATGGTATTTAATTGTTTTGCAAGCGTCGAGGCAATCATAAAGAAAATAAGCAACAAAAAAACAACATCCGTCATGGACGACATATTGAATTCAGGCTTAATTTGATTTCTCCCTCTGAGTTTCATTTTTATGCGGGTTCGTTAAGCAGGTCCAAAAATTCTAAGCTTGAAGCTTCCATTTGGTAAACAGCTTTGTTGGTTTTAACCACTAGATGATTATAACAAATATATCCAACGATACCTACAATAAGTCCAGCAACGGTCGTAGTCATTGCGGTATATAGTCCGTCTGCTAGAAGTTGCATGTCGATATTTCCACCTGCATTTGAAATTTCAAAAATGGATAAAATCATCCCAATCACTGTTCCTAAAAATCCAAGCATAGGGGCAACTCCCGAGATAGTGGCTAAAATACTGATGTTTTTTTCCAACTGATAGACCTCTAAACGACCCGAATTTTCTATCGCTGTATTGATATCATCTAATGGACGCCCAATTCGAGAAAGTCCTTTGGAAATTAAGCGGGCGACGGGAACATTTTCTTGGAGACAAAGCTGTTGTGCCCCTTCTAATTTGCCATTCATAACAAAAGAACGAATCTGAGGCATAAAATTAGGACTGACTTTGACGGCAGAACGAATGGCAAACAATCGTTCAAAATAGATATAGGTCACCATCAAAAGTAATACAAATAAAAGTCCAATGATGAGTTGCCCTCCTAAACCTCCATTTTGAATAAGCTCAACTAATGATAAGGTTTTCTCCGTTTGTAATGGAGCGGGTTCTTGTATAAAAAATAGTACCATGCTTTTAAAATTCTATTACAATATCAAACGGAAAAAATGAGGAAAAATTTTCACCCCTCAATTACATCACGAAATTTCGAATCAAAATAAACACCCCGAAACCTCCCAAAAATCCGATAAATGCTAACCAACTAATTTTTTTGAAATACCAAAAGAAATCTATTCTTTCCATTCCCATAGCTACTACTCCAGCGGCAGAGCCAATGATGAGCATGCTCCCTCCTGTTCCAGCTGCATAGGCAATTAAATGCCAAACTGGATCGTCTGTACCCATGGAGAACATTCCCATACTTGCTGCTACTAAAGGAACATTATCAATTACTGCCGAACCGATTCCCAATAAACCAATTACGATATCTGTATTCGGTATTGCTTGATTTAACCCTTCTGCAAAATTAAAGAGCATCCCCAAGGATTCAAGAGCAGCAACGGCTAGAAGTATTCCAAGGAAAAACAGAATACTGGGCAATTCAATTTTTGAAAGCGATTTGTGAACTGGACTTGCCGTTTGATGGCTATCACTCTCTTCGTCAATCGAGGTGATACTGATTTTCGATTTACTGAAAATTTCTGCAAAAATTGAAACTACTGCCAAAGACAACATCATCCCGACATAGGGAGGTAAATGCGTTAGGGTCTTAAATACAGGAACGAAAACGATGGCAGAAAGCCCCAAGTAGAGCATGATTCCACCACGCTTATGGGATTCAGCAGTAAGGTCTTCCTCAGAGGGTGGAATTTTGCCTTTAAAGGCAGGTAACATGGTGGCGATGAGAACGGGAAGCACAAAACATACCATTGAAGGCAGTAAAAGAAAACTGATTAATTTTAATGTTGTCACCTTATTCCCTATCCAAAGCATGGTTGTGGTAACATCACCGATGGGTGACCAAGCACCTCCAGCATTTGCGCAAATGATGATGAGTCCAGCAAACCATAAACGAGTCTCACGATCATGAATTACTTTTTGAAGAATTGTAATTAATACAATGGTTGCGGTGAGGTTATCAATAATCGCTGATAAAACAAAGGCCAGAATTCCAAAAATCCATAACAAACCCTTTTTGCTTCGAGTTTTTATAAAACTCTTTATAGTGAAAAAGCCATTAAAATAATCGATGATCTCAACGATCGTCATAGCTCCAAGAAGGAAAATGATAATTTCGGCTGTTTTCCCTAAATGATGTAATAGGATTTCATCAATATGGGTCGGTTCAAGTTGCTTCAATTCCGTGTTAACATCAAAAACAGGTAAGTGGGCTAATGAAATAATTGCCCACATCAAAGCCATCATGGCTAGTGCAGGAATCAATTTGTCAATTTTCAAATTGTGCTCTAGTGTGATGGCTAAATATCCCAATACAAAAAGGGAAATAATAATGGCTTCCATAAGTTTAAATTCGTTTGAAGGCTAAAATATAAAAAAGTAAACCGCTTCGCTCAAATATTGGGATAAAAAATATTTCCAGAGCAGTGATCGTATTTGCATCCCGTGACCGATGCTAAACAATTGACTTCATTTTCAAGACGAAGCACCCCCAAAAATCCAAAAATTAAAGCCTCCTTAAAATCTACGATTACCTCCTCAGGAATCGAAAACTTCGCTGTACTGGATTGGGTTATTACAGAAATTAAATATTCGTTTTTTGATCCCCCACCAGTAATTAACACCTGATCTTCCTCCATAAAACAGCATGCAATTTGTTTTCCTATATGATAGGTATAGGTATGTAAAAGATCCGGAATTGATTTTTGTTTATAACGCTGCAGTAGGGGTAAAATTTGACTTTTCATCCATTCTATACCCAAGGATTTGGGAGGGGATTTTTGATAAAAAGGAATCGCATCTAAGTCTGCAGCTAATGCCGGAATAAGTGTTCCACGTTTTGCAAGTTCTCCACCAGCATCGTATTCCATACCCTCTTGTTGAGCAAGATAATTTAGAACAGTATTGACAGCCCCAATATCATAAGCATGGATTTTGTTTCCGATTGTTTTAGAAACATTTGCAAAACCACCTAAATTTAGACAAGCCGTATAGTCTGAAAATAATTTTTGGTCTCCAATGGGAACTAAAGGCGCCCCCTGTCCGCCGAGAGCAACGTCTTGCGTTCTAAAATCGCAGACTAAAGGCACTTTTAGTAAATCTGCTAATTCTTGCGTATTACCTATTTGGAGGGTTATCCCTTTTTCGGGTTCATGAAAAACCGTATGCCCATGTGCACAAACTGCATCCACAACTTCAAGGGTTTTCATAAAGTCTAAAATATGTGATGCAAGTAGTTTGACATATTGCTTCTCTATGGTTTTGATTTCTGCAGAGGATTGATCTGCTAAATTGGATAAAGTCGTTTTCCAAGAAGGGCTGTAAGAATAGGTTTTTGCTTTTTTTATAGAAAAACCCCAAGACTCTTTTTTTACAAATTCAACTGCTACTAAATCCAAACCATCCAGAGAGGTTCCAGACATCACGCCGATTACATTAAAGTGTTGATTTATCAATGGTTTAGAATCTTCTTGAAAGTTGAACAAAGGAAGTGAAAATTAAGGTTTTTCCAATTTATCAATTAAAAATTATTGATTTAGATTCAAACAAAGAGATAAATTATGATATCCTCAAAGGACTGAATTTTAATTTGTTATTAACGCATTAGATAAAATTTGATTGTTATTTTTGTATCCCTTCAAAAAAACACAAAACAATGTTGCCAGCTAAACAAGGACTTTATAATCCCGAAAACGAACACGATAACTGCGGTGCAGGTTTTATCTGTAGTCTTCAGGGTAAAAAAACAAACGATATTATCCACAAAGCACTTGATATACTCGATAAATTAGAACATCGAGGTGCCGTAAGTGCGGATGGAAAAACAGGAGATGGAGCAGGAATTTTAATCGAAATTCCACACGCTTTTCTCGCTTCCCAATGTGATTTTGAACTCCCCGAATTACATCAATACGCCGTTGGGATGGTCTTTTTGCCAAAAAAAGATAACCAAAGGAGCTATTGTATTGGTGTATTTGAATCCGAATTAAAAAATCAAGGTTTAGAGGTACTGGGCTGGAGAAAGGTTCCTGTTAACCATGGCGTTGTTGGGACCATTGCTGCTCAAACAGAGCCCTACATCATGCAGGTTTTTGTAGGGAGGGGATCTTCTGATCTTTCAGATCATGAATTTAATATCAAGCTTTTTTGTGCACGTAAAATATCCGAGCACACTATATACAGTTCGAAGTTATCCGAGGCTTCCTATTTTTATCTTCCTAGTCTTTCTACCCATACACTGATTTACAAAGGGCTTTTAATTCCTGAGGACATTAAGGGGTATTACAAAGATTTATCTGATCCTGCTGTGGTTACTCGTTTGGCACTCGTTCATCAGCGTTTCTCAACAAATACTTTCCCAACTTGGGATTTAGCTCAGCCTTTCCGATACATGTGTCATAACGGAGAAATTAACACCTACAGAGGGAACCTCAGCAGAATGCAAGCTCGAGAAGAACTTTTAGAAAGTGATTTCTTCGGACCAGACATCAAAAAAATCCTTCCGATTATCCTTCCTGGAAAATCAGATTCCTCTTCCATGGACATGGTGGTCGAATTGCTCTTAGCTACCGGTCGCTCCCTTCCAGAAGTCATGATGATGTTAGTTCCAGAAGCATGGGAAAAACATGCCGATATGGATCCTGGGAAAACAGCTTTTTACAAATACAACGCCTGTATTATGGAGCCATGGGATGGTCCAGCATCCATACCTTTCACTGACGGTAAATTCATTGGGGCATTATTGGACAGAAACGGACTTCGCCCATCGAGATATTCTGTAACCAAAGATGGTTACGTAGTCATGTCCTCGGAAACGGGTGTATTGGACATTGCTCCCGAAAATATTGAAAAGCATGGCCGTTTGGAGCCAGGAAAAATGTTTTTGGTGAATATGGACGAAGGTCGAATCATTGAAGACGAAGAAATAAAAAAAGAAATTTCTAGCAAACGACCCTATAAAAAATGGCTGGATGAAAATTTACTTCCTTTAAAAGAGGTGCCTTATACTGGCAATGTAAGTCCTACGGAAAAAGAAGGGTTTGAGACAAGAATGCGAATTTTTGGATACACTCAAGAAGATCTAAAAACTCTTATCACTCCGATGAGTCTTGAGGGCAAAGAAGCCATCGGATCTATGGGAACAGACACTCCATTGGCTGTTCTTTCTCATCGTCCACAGTTGTTGTACAACTATTTCAAACAACTTTTTGCTCAAGTTACGAATCCTCCTTTGGACGGAATCAGAGAAGAGATTGTGACGGATACCAGTTTAAGTATTGGAAGGGAATTCAATATTTTTGATATTTCCGCCAATCACGCCAAAAAATTAAGTATTCAAAATCCTGTAATTTCTAATGAGGATTTGGATAAAATTAAATTCATCAAACACGATGACTTTAAAACGGAAACGATTTCTACTCTTTATGAAATAAGCTCAGGATTAAATGGTCTTGAGAATGCTTTGGAAGACATGATCAAGGCAATTGAACGCGCCATTGACAACGGAGCAAACATCATTATCCTTTCCGATCGAGGAGTTTCCCCTTCCAATGCACCTATTCCGATGCTGCTGGCCACATCCTATGCACATCATGCCTTTAAAAAACTTAAAAAACGTTCCAAATTCGGAATACTTATCGAATCAGCTGAACCAAGAGAACCCCATCATTTTGCGCTTCTTTTTGGTTATGGAGCAAGTGCCATCAACCCTTATATGGTGAACGAAATTATCATTCATCAAGCGAAATCAGGGAACATTACTATAGATGCCAACAAAGCCATTGATAATTTCAATAAAGCAATTGCGAAAGGGATTGTTAAGGTGATGAACAAAATTGGTATTTCTACACTTCATTCGTACCGAGGATCGCAAATTTTTGAAGCTTTAGGGCTTTCTCAAAAATTAATCGATCGTTTTTTCTGCAATACTGCGACTCGTATCGAAGGGATTGGATTGTATGAAATTGAAAAAGAGATCAGCAGACGCCATACAAAAGCGTATGTCCATGAATCCAATTTGGGACTCCCTCTAGAAATTGGAGGTGATTACCGATGGAGAAGAGATGGTGAGGCACATGCTGTGAATCCAAAAACGATTGCTTCGCTGCAACAAGCAGTTCGTCAAAACAAACCCGAAAGCTATGATGCTTTTGCGAAAATGATCAACGAACAAAATGAAACACTCATGACCCTCAGAGGGCTTTTTGAGTTTTCTAGTTTTGATCCTATTCCAATTGATCAAGTAGAACCTTGGACTGAAATCGTCAAGCGATTTAAAACGGGGGCAATGTCCTTAGGCTCCATAAGTCAAGAAGCTCATGAAAACTTGGCCATAGCCATGAATCGAATCGGAGGTAAAAGTAACTCAGGAGAGGGCGGTGAAGATGTTCGTCGTTTTCAACCCGATAAAAATGGAAACTGGAAAAACTCAGCCATCAAGCAAGTTGCCTCTGGACGTTTCGGTGTTTCAAGTCACTACTTAAGTTCGGCTAAAGAAATTCAAATTAAAATGGCGCAAGGAGCTAAGCCTGGAGAGGGAGGTCAACTTCCTGGGCCTAAAGTCAATCCATATATAGCCTCCGTGAGAAATTCAACACCTTATGTTGGACTAATTTCTCCTCCACCGCACCACGATATCTATTCCATTGAAGATTTGGCTCAACTTATTTACGATTTAAAAAATGCAAATAGAGAAGCCCGAATCAATGTTAAATTAGTATCTGAAGTCGGTGTAGGGACAATTGCCGCTGGAGTAGCAAAAGCCAAAGCTGATGTCATTTTAATCTCTGGATACGATGGAGGGACAGGAGCCTCTCCCCTAACCTCACTGAAACACGCTGGACTTCCTTGGGAATTAGGAATCGCGGAGGCTCAACAAACGCTTGTCATGAATGATTTGAGAAGTAGAATTGTTCTTGAATGTGATGGACAAATGAAAACAGGACGCGACGTTGCGATTGCTTGTTTGTTAGGAGCCGAAGAATTTGGTTTTTCTACCGCACCCCTTATTGCCTCAGGGTGTATCATGATGCGTGCTTGTCATCTCAATACCTGTCCTGTAGGGATTGCAACACAAGATCCAGAATTGCGTAAAAACTTTAAAGGGAAACCTGAACACGTTATCAACTACATGTATTTTGTAGCTGAAGAATTGCGTCAAATCATGTCAGAGCTCGGGTTTAGAAGTATTGATGAAATGGTAGGTCAATCACAGAAACTCAATATGAAGAAAGCAATTGCCCATTACAAAACTCAGGGAATTGATCTTTCTAAAATTTTATACAAACCCGAGGTTCCTTCCCATGTTCAAGAACGCAACACAACTACGCAGGATCACCAATTAGAAAACGTATTGGATTTTGACATCCTTGGGGAAGCACATCCTGCACTCTATAGAAAAGAGGAGCAACATTTAGAATACAGAATCAAAAACACCAATAGAACGGTAGGAGCCATTTTAAGTAATGAGATTTCAAAAATTCACGGTGCAGACGGTTTACCTAAACATACCTTAAGCTTGAAATTTTCAGGTACAGCAGGGCAGAGTTTTGGAGGATTTGCTACACATGGGCTCTATATGAAAGTTATCGGTACAGCAAATGACTATTTTGGAAAAGGCCTATCAGGCGCAACCCTTGTCGCTCAAGTACCAGAAAAAGCAACATTTGTTCCTCATGAAAATGTGATTATTGGAAATGTTGCCCTTTATGGAGCTACAGCTGGAGAGGCCTATATCAATGGAATCGCTGGAGAACGTTTTTGTGTACGGAATTCTGGAGCCAAAGCCGTAGTGGAAGGTATAGGTGACCACGGATGCGAATACATGACTGGAGGAATCGCGGTTGTTTTAGGTGAATTTGGACGAAATTTTGCCGCGGGTATGAGTGGTGGAATTGCCTACCTATATAGCGAAACTGGAACTTTTGACGAGAAAAAGTTCAACCTGGAAATGGTAGAATTGGAAGACCTACAAGAAAGCGATCTTGAAACGGTTCATACGCTACTTCAAAATCATAAAGATTACACCAATAGCCCAAAAGCAACCGAAATTTTGGATGCTTGGCCAGAATCGAGTAAAAAATTCATCAAAGTAATGCCGACAGATTACAAGCGAGCCTTGGAAATGTTAGCTAATCAAACAATTGAAAAAACTGTTTAGAAATGGGAAAAATCAAAGGTTTTATGGAATATGACCGCATCAAAGAACCGGTCATAGATCCAAAAGAGCGAATACACAATTACAAAGAATTTACCCTTGCACCCAAGCCTGAAAAGCTTCAAGAGCAAGGTGCTCGTTGTATGGATTGCGGTGTTCCTTTTTGTCATAGCGGATGTCCTTTAGGTAATTTGATTCCTGATTTTAATGATGCTGTATATCAAAACGAGTGGGAACGGGCATTATCTATTTTGCATTCAACAAACAATTTCCCTGAGTTTACGGGCAGATTGTGTCCTGCTCCTTGTGAGGAAGCATGTGTATTGGGAATCGTAAACCCTCCTGTTTCTATAGAATTAATTGAAAAATACATCGTAGAGCGTGGATTTTCCGAAGGTTGGATCAAACCCCAACCTCCAACACACCGAACCGGTAAAACGGTTGCTGTAATTGGATCCGGACCCGCTGGACTAGCTGCTGCTCAACAGTTGAATCGGGCTGGACATCAGGTAACGGTCTTTGAAAGAGATAACAAAATTGGAGGATTGTTGCGCTATGGTATTCCAGATTTTAAAATGGAAAAGTCCGTTATTGACCGTCGTCTTGAAATTTTAGAAGCAGAAGGAATCGAATTCAAATGCAGTATTGAAATTGGCAAAGACCTCAAAGCATCCCAACTTGAAAAAGATTTTGATGCGTTGGTTTTAGCTACCGGAGCTACAATCAAAAGAGAGATGCCTATTCCCGGTGCTGATTTAAAAGGCGTGGTGCAAGCGATGGATTTTCTTCCTCACAACAACAAAGCAGTAGATGGACAACATGAGAGAGAAGAAAAATTCCTAGCCACAGACAAAAATGTTATTGTCATTGGTGGTGGAGATACAGGCTCGGACTGTATAGGTACCTCAAATCGACAAGGTGCGAAGAGTGTAACAAATTTTGAAATCATGCCTAAGCCTGCAGATTCCAGAACAGAAGAACACCCTTGGCCTTACTGGCCCTTCAAACTTAAAACTTCATCCTCACACGAGGAAGGGAGTCATCGTGAATGGAGTATTTTAACCAAAGAATTTATAGGTGATGCCCAAGGTCATGTCAAAGCACTGAGAACAGTTGAAGTACAGTGGAAAAAAATCCCTGGTGAACGTCCACAACTCATTGAAAAGAAAAATTCTGAAAAAGAATGGCCTTGTGATTTAGCACTGTTAGCCCTTGGATTTACAGGTCCTGAAAAAACACTTCCTGAACAATTCGGACTCACTTTCGATGAAAGAGGCAATATTAAAGGGGAAAAAGAGTATCAAACAACGAAAGCCAATATTTTTACAGCTGGAGATTGCCGAAGAGGCCAGTCGCTGATTGTATGGGCAATATCTGAAGGTCGTGAAGCAGCGCATCAAGTCGATACGTTTTTGATGGGAAGTTCTTTACTTCCTCAAAAAAATAAAGAAGGAGATTTAGTGGCTTCCTAATAAATTCCTTTCCTCTTACTCTAAAAACCCTTGCATTTGCGAGGGTTTTGTTTTTTTTAGTACCTTCTTGAGTCAAACACTATAATCTTATTTGTTGAATCAAACAATTTCAAGCGGATAACTGCTTGCATTGTTTTAAAATTAAGGCTAATGAAACAACGCAAAATTCTTTTAAACGAAAGTGAAATTCCAGATAAGTGGTACAACATCACGGCAGACATGCCCAACAAACCGCTTCCTCCACTTCACCCTGGAACGCTGCAACCCATTGGACCAGAAGCTCTGGCACCTTTATTTCCAATGGAATTAATCAAACAAGAGGTCACTACGGATAAATGGGTGGACATCCCAGATGAAGTACGCAATATCTATTCCCTCTGGAGACCCACTCCCATGTATCGTGCCTATGGTTTGGAAAAAGCTTTAGACACTCCTGCAAAAATATACTATAAGTATGAAGGAGTAAGTCCGTCTGGCTCTCATAAACCCAACACTGCAGTTCCTCAAGCCTATTACAGCAAACAGGAGGGAATAAAAACGATTACTACCGAGACTGGAGCTGGACAGTGGGGAAGTGCTTTAGCTTTTGCCTGTAATCACTTCAACATCAATTGTGAAGTTTATATGGTGAAATTATCCTATGAGCACAAGCCCTATCGAAAAACGATGATGAATACCTGGGGAGCAAAGGTGTTTCCATCGCCCTCTGATGCAACAGAAATCGGGAAAAAGATTCTAGCTGAAAATCCAGACACTACAGGCTCTCTAGGAATTGCAATTTCAGAAGCTATAGAACGCGCTGCTAGTGATGAGCATACCAAATATGCTTTAGGTTCTGTACTTAATCACGTAAAACTTCACCAGACCATCGTAGGTCAAGAAGCATTAAAACAAATGGAAAAAGCTGGAGATCTTCCAGATATCGTAATTGCTCCTTTTGGTGGAGGTTCAAATTTTGCAGGACTCGCTTTTCCTTTTTTAAGACTCAACTTTGAAGAAGGGAAAAACATTCGCTGTATCGCTAGTGAACCTTCTTCCTGTCCAAAATTAACCCGTGGAGAGTTCCGATATGACTTTGGTGATACTGGAGGAATGACCCCTCTACTCCCCATGTATACCTTAGGACATAATTTTGTGCCAGCACCTATTCATGCCGGTGGACTACGTTATCACGGAGCTGGAGTTATTGTGAGTCAACTACTACGCGATAAGTTTATAGAAGCAGTGGCACATGATAATTTAGAAGTCTTTGAGGCTGGAGTAATTTTTGCGAAAGCGGAAGGAATTATCCCCGCTCCTGAAGCAACCCATGGAATTGCTACAGTAATTGAGGAAGCTAAAAAATGTAAAGAAGAAGGAGTTTCAAAAACAATTCTTTTTAACCTCTGTGGACATGGTAATTTTGATATGAAAGCTTACGAAGATTATTTTGCAGGCAATATTCAAAAACACGAACTCACAGAGGCAGAAATCAAAGCTTCTCTAGCGCAACTCAATACACCAACAATTTAGTTTACTTTATTCCAAAGGATTAAACCCAAACCCTACAGTTTGGGTTTTTTTATTTTAAAAAATTTTTCAAGTGTAACAAATCTCCTCCTCTGGGGTCTTTAAGTTAAACTCCTTAGAAATGAGATCCAAAATCTTAACCATCCTACTTGTATTTCCCTTATTACTATTTTCTCAAAAAATACTCCCCACATTTGATGGAGTAGTAAGTCCAGAAGAATGGTTGGGGGCAGAATCCTTTGATATAAAATATGAAGTCTCACCAGGAGACAATGTCCAATCCCCCCAACCCACCAAAGTTTATATAAGTTATTCGGAAACCGATTTATATGTTGGATTTATTGCCTATGCCGATATGGAAAATCTTCGCTCCTCAGTTCGGAATCGGGATGAAGGCTTTCAAGATGACAATGTATTCATCGGAATTGACACCTATGGTGACGGACGTTATATGATAGGCTTGGGTGCCAATCCAGAAGGCAATCAATTGGACGTTAAACTCCTTTCTGATGGAAATGATGACGTATCCTACGATGTGAGTTTTGAATCCAAAGCGAGTAAACACCAAGACAGTTATCATGTAGAACTAAAAATCCCTTTTGGTGTATTGCAGTTTAAACAAGCTCCCGAAATGAAATGGAAAGTGATGCTTTTTAGGGCAACCTTTACTGAAAATAACCGAAGTCAAAACCTAAATTTTCCTATCGACAGGAACAACTCCTGCCTCCCTTGTCAGGCAACCAGTTTTATTACTCTTAAAAACATAAAGTCTAAAAATCGAGTAAATGTATTGCCCTATGTATACGGAGGGCTTGATGGCAACACAGCTAAGGGTTCCTTAGATTACGGGAAGCTTGTTACCAATGTGGGGATTAGTGGTTTGTTTGACATCAATAACCTTTCCTCTCTTGAATACGCAATTAACCCTGACTTTTCTCAAGTAGAAGCCGATGTTTCTCAAATTAGTGCGAACAATACTTTTGCAATATTTTTTCAGGAAAGAAGACCTTATTTTAATGAAGGAAACGATATTATCGAAACGAATTTGAAGACTGTCTATACACGTTCGATAAACAAACCGCTCCTCTCCACCAAACTGATTAGCCAAGGAGAAAACCAAAGGATGTATTGGCTTACTGCCTATGATGAAGCCTCTCCCTATCTCATTGCTGGTGAAAACCAATCCTATTTTGGAGAGGGAACGGCATCCTATTCCAATATTTTTAGATACCAAAGAACCTATGATCAAGGGAGTAATCTTGGATTAATCACCACCAATCGAATTTTTAAGAATGGAGGTTATGGACATCTCCTCGGTTTGGATGGACGCTATCGTTTTAAAAAATCCTATACCGCCATCTTTGAATTAAATAAAAGTCTTGTGCTGGAACCTCAAGCGGATTGGATCGAAGAGAACGACCGAATTGGTAAAAAGAATACCCAACTAAATGGTGAAACCTTGCATGGAGATGCCCTGTTTTTTTCACTTGCCCGCAATACACGAAACTGGAATTCAAAAATTCAATACCAACAATATTCTCCGCATTTTCAAACTCCTTTGGGTTTTGTGACACAAAACAGTATCCGTACCCTGGAAGGCGCGCATGAATACCAACATTTTTATGATCCAGATGATTTTATAAAACAGCTTTGGGTCTTTGCCTCCAGCAAAATTCAATTCAACTATGCAAACCTCCGTAAATATTTGGATCTGGGGACAGGTCTCTACCTTCAATTAAGTGGAAATATTCAAAGCAATTTTGGATACAACTATATTGTAAATGAGGAATTTGAGGGTTTTAATGCGCAAGGAATGCACGATTTCGAGTTATTCATTTCCTTTAATCCTACAGAAAAAGTGCGATTGGGAATGTTCACTAATTTCGGTGAATCTCTTCGTTACGACGCAGATGCGCCGGCAGTAGGGAACAACTTTTTCATGGGGACGTTTAATGATTTTCAGTTCACTCCTAAAATTAGATTTAGTCCTTCCTTTAGATATTCTCAACTCAAAAATAAAACCACGGGCGACCTCTATTTTTCGGGCTTTATTGCTCGAGCCAATCTGAATTATCAATTTAACCCGACTCTCTCTTTTCGTCTAATTGGAGAATTAAACGATTTTGACAAAGGGTTCTTTTTTCAACCGTTACTTAAATGGAATCCCAATCCGTTTACCATATTCTATATCGGAGGAACCAACGGCTATTCTCGGATTGAAAACAAGAATCAATACACGATTGAAAACAGTCAGCTGTATTTGAAATTTCAATATTTATTTGATTGGTAAACATTTGAAATTTAGAGGAATATCTTTTCTACTTTAAAAAAATTACTACATTCGCACTCTAATAATGAGTCAAAAATTGACGCATTGCCTTTTATTGTGAATTATTTTTTCAAGTTCGGGCTATGGAAGATAAAGAAGTCTATTCCAATAGCTGCCTTAGGGATAAGGAACCGAATTCTCAGGCTGACTTCTGAAATTTATTGTATACTCCAATTCTGGAGGCCGTTTGCGTATTCCATTCGTCCCTTATATATTATACGAGTTTGAGTTTTTTAAAAAAGCACTTCTTTTTTTAATCACACTCAATACCTTATATAATGAAAACTAAATACATCGATTTAATCGAACAAACTTTTGATTTCCCCCAAAAAGAATTTGATCTAGTAGATAATCAACTCAACTTCCATGGAGTGGATTTGTCAGAATTGATAGCCACCTACGGAGCTCCCCTGAAGTTTACCTATTTGCCAAAAATTTCAGAAAACATCAATCGATCGCATACCTGGTTTGAGAATGCCATGGCCAAACACAATTATCAAGGAAAATACAATTATTGTTACTGCACAAAAAGCTCGCATTTTAAATTTATTCTAGACGAAGTATTGAAAAACAATACCCACATAGAAACTTCTTCTGCCTACGATATCGATATCATCGAGCGTTTGATAGAATCAGGACAAATTACGGATTCTACGTATGTCATTTGTAATGGTTTTAAACGTGCGCAATATGTAGAAAATATAGTACGACTTATCAAAAATGGTCATAAATCCTGTATCCCCGTTTTAGATAATTACGATGAGTTAGAACTTTTAACTGAAGCGATAGATCACCCTTTTGACATTGGAATTCGTATCGCTTCAGAAGAAGAACCAAAATTTGAATTCTATACTTCCCGTTTGGGTATTGGTTATAAAAATATTGTGCCCTACTATAAAAAGTACATTCAAAACAATCCAAAGGCTCGTCTGAAAATGCTTCATTTTTTTATCAATACCGGTATTCAGGATCAGTCCTATTATTGGAATGAATTGATGAAATGTATGAAGGTTTATGTCTCTCTAAAAAAAGTATGCCCTACGCTAGACAGCTTGAATATTGGAGGAGGTTTCCCTATCAAAAACTCATTAGGATTTGATTATGACTACGCCTATATGGCCGAAGAAATTATAGGTCAAATCAAATCTGCCTGTGACGAAGCTAAAATCGATGTCCCAGATATTTTCACCGAATTCGGAAGTTTTACCGTTGGGGAAAGTGGAGGAGCGATTTATGAAGTCTTGCATCAAAAGCAACAAAATGATCGTGAAAAATGGAACATGATAAATTCTTCTTTTATCACAACACTCCCTGATACTTGGGCAATTAACAAACGCTTTATCATGCTGCCAATTAATCGGTGGGACGATGAGTACGAACGGGTCCTGCTGGGCGGATTGACCTGTGATAGTGACGATTACTACAACAGCGAACAACACGTGAATGCGATTTACCTTCCTCGTTATGACGAAGAGAATCCACTTTATATCGGCTTTTTTAATACCGGTGCTTACCAAGAATCTATCGGTGGATTTGGGGGACTTCAACACTGTCTCATTCCCCAGCCAAAACATATCATTATAGAACGAGATACCGATGGAAAACTCTGTCATTCCCTTTTTAGAGAACAACAAACCGCAGCTGATTTTTTAAACCTTTTAGGCTATTAAACCTTCAATTTTTTATAACCAACAATGAAAACAAAACCAAATTATGCAGGAATACCCGCCAAATATGCGACTCCTGAAAATTCAAAAATTGTATTAATTCCCGTTCCCTACGACGGAACGAGTACCTGGAAAAAAGGAGCCGACAAAGGCCCAGAAGCTTTTCTAAAAGCCTCTGAAAACATGGAACTATACGATATAGAAACCGATTCAGAAGTATATAAGCAAGGGGTTTATCTGTGTGATCCTATTGATGAATTAGAAACTCCCCAAGCAATGGTTGAGGCCGTTCAAGAAACGGTTCTAAACTATCTAGGGAGAAATAAATTTGTAACCCTATTTGGTGGGGAGCATTCCATTTCTATTGGAGCCATTCGTGCCTTTTCCGCAAGTTTCGAAAATCTTACCGTTGTTCAAATAGACGCTCATGCAGACTTAAGACCCTCTTATGAAGGAACACCATTCAACCATGCATGTGCTCTTCATGAAGCGAGTCAAACGACCAATTTAATTCAGATTGGAATACGAAGTATGGATGTTTCTGAGAATGGATTTATGAACCGAGAAAATACTTTTTTTGCGCATGAAATGGTCAACGATCCCTATTGGATGGATTTGGCGATCGAAAAAATGACTTCTAATGTGTACATCACCATCGACTTTGATGGTTTGGATCCTTCCATTTTTCCAGCGACAGGAACACCCGAACCTGGCGGACTATTGTGGTATGAAACCCTAGATTTTCTAAAATTACTTTTTAAAGAAAAAAATGTAGTTGGATTTGATTTGGTCGAATTGTGTCCCGATCCTGCACATCATGCCTCTGACTTTTTAGCAGCAAAATTGTACTACAAAATGCTGAGTTATAAATTCAATACTAACGAAGGTGATCTCGACGAGGAGGAGGCCTTTGACTTTAATCAAAAAACACAAGAACACTTACCAAAATTCAAAAACGATGACATCTGACAAAGGAGCAATCTCCCAATTTATGGAAACCTACTACCTGCATTTTAATGCAGCAGCACTAGTAGATGCTGCCAAAGGCTATGAAAACCAATTAGCAAAAGGGGGGAAAATGTTGGTTTCCTTAGCAGGTGCCATGAGTACAGCCGAGTTAGGCAAAATATTTGCTGATATCATCCGAGAACAAAAGGTTCATATCATCTCCTCTACTGGGGCAAATCTAGAAGAAGATGTCATGAATTTGGTTGCTCATTCTCATTACAAACGTATTCCCAACTATCGAGATTTGACTCCACAAGACGAATGGGATTTATTAGAGAAAGGGCTGAATCGAGTTACCGATACTTGTATCCCTGAAGAAGAAGCTTTTCGAAGACTTCAGCGGCATATTTTTGAGCTATGGAAAAAAGCGGAGGACAATGGTGAACGCTATTTTCCCCATGAATTTATGTATCAATTGCTTCTCTCTGGTGTACTTGAGGAGTATTATGAAATCGATTTAAAAGATTCCTGGATGTATGCCGCAGCTCAAGCAAATCTTCCCATGGTAGTTCCCGGTTGGGAAGACAGTACCTTAGGGAATATCTTTGCAAGCTATGTTGTCAAAGGGGAACTTAAAGCAAGCACAGTGAAATCTGGAATTGAATACATGACTTTTCTCGCTGACTGGTATACCCAAAATTCAGGAAAGGGTATTGGATTTTTTCAAATTGGCGGAGGGATTGCCGGAGACTTTCCCATCTGTGTTGTCCCGATGCTCTATCAAGATTTGGAGCGAGAAACAACTCCTTTTTGGAATTACTTCTGCCAAATCAGTGATTCGACTACAAGCTACGGTTCTTATTCGGGCGCTGTGCCCAATGAAAAGATTACATGGGGTAAATTGGATATTGATACCCCAAAATACATTATTGAATCAGATGCGACTATTGTAGCACCTTTGGTTTTCGCATATCTTTTAAATCGCTAATGTTCTTTCTACAAAAAGAACGTTAACCTTATTGTTCTTTGTTAAGGGCTTGGTTAATAAGAGTAGCCAAGTCTATTCTAGCACCATGGGGAATGCTGTCCGTCACTGTCAGAATTAATATTCGTTCCCCATTAAGGTCCAGATATACTTTTTGACCATTGACTAAATTTACCCCGCTTCTGCTAAAGGGAGTTAGTTTGGGATTCATAATCCCTGGGATCACTAACGGTATGGTCTGTGCAGTATTATTTTCCAAGTAAAAAGCCCGCTGAGGGGTGAGCGGTTCAACTGTTTTTTTATTCCCTGTAGTCCCCTTTCGTAAAGTAAACTCCACTTTTAAAGGAGTTAAAAATCGATTTTCAAACTCCAAATACATTCCTGGATTTATCTCAAAAGTGATGCTTTCCCCTTTATCTAAGCTCCTCCTTTGTTGAACAGAATCTGTTCGCTTATCTCGTGAAGCAATTCCCAATTCAAACTTGGATGTATTCCAAATTTTAACATTAAACCCTTGGTAAAGGGGATAATCGATATGCACGGTTTGCTTAGGAGGAATGAGTAATGAAGAACGTTCCTCTTTTTGCGCAAATGCAATCGCAGTAGTAATCAAGAATAAAATCAGTGTTTTTTTCATCAAGGTTCAAAGTCACTTTTCGTGAGATCATTGGAATTCAACAAATTGCTGTTTGAGGACAAAAATACAATCTTATCTTTACATGATTCTAAAATTAAAAGTATGAGATTAATTTTGATTGTCTTTGTTCTAGCCCTTTTGATGGGATGTTTTAATCCAGTTCAAAATCCTATTGAAAGCCTTAGCCTTGAAGAAATTCACGATCAAATTTCACTCTCGGAAACCAAACAAATTCTGTACACTTTAGCTGCAGACAGCATGAAAGGACGCGATACCAAAAACGGCGGTTTTGCAAAGGCTGCAGACTTTGTTACCTCTTATTTTGAATCAAATAACATTCGCCCCTTTTACCCTAATTATCGAGATAGTTTACAAATTGATGGAGTAATTTCTTATAATCTAGTAGGGCAGATCGGCGATTTTGATCCTACAAAAAAGACCGTTCTCCTCGGTGCCCATCTGGATCATATCGGGATAAACCCTCAGAAAGGGGATAGTATTTATAACGGTGCAAACGACAATGCCGCGGGAACCACCGCAGTGCTTCAAATCAGTCGTTTTTTAGCATCCTATGACTGGGATCAAAATATTTTGATTGCTCTTTTTGCTGAGGAAGAAAAAGGGCTTAAAGGAGCATACCATTTAGCAGAACGTATGAAAAACGATCACATCAATTTGAATTATATGGTCAATTTTGAGATGATTGGAACAGTACTTACTTCCGGAACGAACCAAGTCTATATAACGGGGTTTGAGCGATCCAATATGGCTGATGTTATGAATTCAATTGTGCCTAATTTTGTACAATTCCTGCCTGAAGCCAAAGAATTTAATCTCTTTAAACGCTCTGACAATTACGCCTTTTATGAAAAGATGAATATTCCTGCCCAAACACTTTCCTCCTTTGATTTTAAAAACTTTGATTATTACCATCAAGCAGGTGATGAGCCCCACCAATTGGATATCGAAAATATGAATCAAATTGTGAGAACCGCTGCCTTTATCTTAGCCAAAATGATTCATCAAAAAGACACCATAGAAGGGTATCCAGAATTTGAATAGAACTAACTTCTAATTCCGACTAATAGACCAAAAAAAGCAAAGGGAAACAAAATTCATTCCCCATAAATAAAGAGATTTTCAGCACTTTTCTGCCGTATTTTCAAAAAGTTACGGATGAATAGGATTAAAATGATTTTTTTTTTAACTTCCCTATCCTGAAACGCCCCAAATGCTATTCAGCACCCGAGATGTGAACAAACTACGCTTAATCCCGACAACCTATAAAAACCAAACTATTGTCAAAGTAAACTTTGCTTATGATAAGGAGTTGATTGCAAGGGTCAAAGCTCAAAAAGGGGTACGGTGGAGTCAAACGATGAAATCCTGGTATTATCTGCAAAAAGATTTTAAGCTACATGCCTTTTGTCAAGCCATGAAAAGCAAAGCCTTTGTGGATTATTCAGCACTTAAAAAAAACACCCCTTTTCCTACTCCAAAAACCACAACGTCAAAACCCTCCGAAAATAGCGTAGCACTTCCCAAAGCCTTTATCGAAAAACTTTTTTTAAAAAGGTATAGTCAAAACACCATAAAAACGTATTCTAGTTGCTTTCTAAAATTCATGGCATTTTTTGAAAAAAAATCAATTGACCTACTTTCAAAAAAGGACATTCAAGAGTTCATACTTTATTTAATTCAACACGAAAAAGTAAGTCCCTCAACGCAAAATCAATACATCAATGCCATTAAGTTTTACTACGAAATGGTTTTGAACCAACCCAAGATGGTTTTTGCTATTGAACGACCACGAAAGCGAAATCATTTACCCAAAATCATTTCAGAG